>Ga0172374_1000357_pt1 | contig 35313 bp, 30 predicted proteins | sample LakKiv3m_FD_114536 | JGI IMG/M metagenome (GOLD analysis project Ga0172374, IMG submission 114536) | Freshwater microbial communities from Kabuno Bay, South-Kivu, Congo - kab_092012_10.3m | ecosystem: Environmental > Aquatic > Freshwater > Lake | place: Democratic Republic of the Congo... | reverse complement strand
CCTGTCTGACAGGATGACCCGGTAAAACATGTGAAGGATGTTGCTGATCAGCAGAAAAGCGACAATGGCGGCCATCGCGAGATCACCATATTCGATCAGTTTGACAAACTCATGCCCAACGGCCGTCCCTGACAGGCTGTTGATCATCACACCGCCCTGCTGATTGATAAAGGCCCCGGGATTGGTTGTCAGTCCGGCAGCTGGCGAGAGGAACATCAGGAAAGAGATAATCACCCCGGCGGCCATGACCAGGATGGCCAGGATCTCCAACAATTTCTTTCGGTAAAACAGCCGCGAAACACCGGTCCAGTCGTACCGGGAAGTCAGGTACCTGCGCAAAATCATCATCAATTCTCCCGGATTGGCTCCTCGCGGGCAGGTTTTGGAGCAGTCTCCGCAATAATAGCAGAGCCAGGGATCAACACTGGCAACCAGCGATTTCTCCAGCCCCATCTGTGCGAGCCGGATACCCCGGCGTGGGAAGAGGCTGTTGTCCTCGGCGAGGGGGCAGGTTGCCGTGCAACCCCCGCAATGATAACATTCGTTCCACGGACCCAGTCCGTAATGCCTGAGTTCCGACCTGAAATCAGGATTTATCCTTTCCGGCATGATACAGTTTATTTAATCTTGTAAGTCAATGGAAATTCTTCACTATAAATCAGTTGGCCGCTCATGATACTCTGGATCACGCCAGCAGCGGCCGCTGAAGCCTGTGCGACGGTGTCCGGGATGTCCTTTGGACCCTGGCAGGTACCTGCTACCCAAATGCCCGGCTGGTTAGTCGACACAACATCGATCAGCGGATCGGCTGACCGGAACCAGCCATATTCATCCGTCTCTATCCCGAGAGTTTTAGCGAAAGCCGTCTGACCGGAAGCAGGTTCCAGCCCGACAGCCAGGATGACCATATCAAGGTCCTGTTCGAGGATCCGGCCGTTGATAATGTCTTCCGTCCTCAATCGGAGATGTCCGTCTTTCTCCTCGACCTTCGCCGTTTTGCCCCGGATCATGTGAATTCCTTCGTCCAGGATCCGGTTATAGAATTCTTCATAGCCCTTGCCAAATGAGCGCATGTCAATAAAATACTCATAGACTGCGGCATTATGGATCTTTTCCTTTACCAGGTGGGCCAGTTTCAACGAGTACATGCAACAAACCTTTGAACAATAGGCATTGTAGTTCTCATCGCGGCTGCCGATGCAATGAATGATACCGATCGATTTCGGCGCCGGAGTGTCTTTCAGGAAAACCTTGTTACCTTTCTTGTCTGTCGTCCTGAAAGTGATCTCTCCACCCGTCGGGCCTGCAGCATTGATGATCCTTTCGAACTCGAGGGAAGTCAGTACGGCCGGGAATTTTCCGTATCCGAACCGCTCGATCCTCGTGGCATCGAAAACTTTAAACCCGGTCGCTACTATGATATTCCCCACCTCGATCTCTCTCTCTTTGTCCATCTCGTAAAGGTTGATGCAATCCGGAACGGGGCAAACCTTGGCACATACCCCGCATTTGCTTTCCTGAATAAACCGGCAGGATCCGGGATCGATCAGGTACTTGTTCGGAACGGCCTGAGGAAATGGTATGTAGATTGACTTCCGCATCGTAGTGCCCTGGTCAAATTCACTTGGCGCCAATGAGGGACACTTTTCCGCACAGGTTCCGCAGCCGATGCATTTTTTTATGTCAACATACCTGGCCCTGCAATGGATCCCGACTTTATAATGACCTGGCGAACCTTCCACAGAAGTGACCTCAGAACAGGTTATGATCTCTATCAGCGGATGCTGCCCTACCTCAACCATCTTGGGGGTCAGGATGCATGCCGCACAGTCGAGCGTCGGAAAGGTCTTGTCAAACATGGCCATATGGCCACCTATGGTTCCTGATTTCTCAACCAGGAAGACCTTCAGACCGGCGTTGGCCAGTTCCAGGGACGCCTGTATCCCCGCGATTCCAGCCCCGATAACCAGGGTATCCTGATTAATATTGCAGGAAGGCAGCTTCTTGTTAATGATCTTTTCGTAAACTTTGGTGATCAGGTCACGCACTTCCTGCTTCCGGTACACATATAAACTCCCGATATCGCCACAATCAGCGACCAGAACCGATTCAGTCGATTGGCCCAGGTTTTTCATGACCATCCTTACGATATTCCTAAAGCGCTCCGGATGACTTCCTGTCAGAATGACCGATGTTACCCGGTGCAGTTTCAACGTCTCCAAAAGAACATGGTAATCCGAAAACAGGTAACGCGATTGTTCAATGATTACCGGAATCTTCAGTTGGGTACGCAGAAAATAAACCAGGTCCGATAAATCTACAGGATGGGTTTCTGTCGGGGGATCACAAAAAATAATCCCGATGCGTTCATGCTCTCCCATGGCTTTGCCAGATTAAAACGGATTTATTGTGAAACTTGTATCAATAAATAAGCATCTATACCTTCACCTCTTATATAATTTATTTATTTTTTTGATGATTAATTATCATGACATTTGTCATGTTTTTTTTATTGAATTGATCTTCTGTTAATTATTTTAATTTTTTTTTTCATCTTCCGGATTGGTATTTAATATTTTATTATTTTTAATGTGAAATTGATAACATAATATGCTGGTCAAAACTCATATAAGGAGACTGTTGACCTATCGTTTATGCCTGCTCAGGTTCAAAGAATTGGGATTTAAAAAAGTGTATTCATACAATCTGGGACAGGAAGCCGGGGTAAGCGCCGAACAGGTCCGCAAAGACTTCTCCCAGTGCGGTTTCAGCGGGAAAAAAAAAGCCGGCTACGATATTGAATCCCTGCTGATCAACCTGAATGACAAATTCAAACTTGACGAGGTCAGGAATATCATCTTGGTAGGAATGGGGAATATGGGAAAAGCATTAACCCATTACAATGACCATTATATCGGGACCAATGTCTTCATCGTGGCCGCATTTGACATCGATCCGGCCAAACAGAACAGGAAGACAGGCCTGCCGGTCCTTTCGATGGACAAGCTGACCGAAATCATACAGGGATTCAGGGTAACCACGGCGATCATCACCACTCCTGCCATTTCTGCACAAAACGTCTGCAATCAGTTAATTGCGAATGGAATCCATGGTATTCTGAACTTTGCTCCGGTCACCCTGAAAGTGCCTGATAACGTGTATGTAAGCAATATTAACCTGAGCTGTGAAATTGAAGCGATCATTTATCACCTGAATGAAATTGAAGGATTTCGATAGGACCCTCAGGAAATGAAAACGGTACAATCATCGTATTGCATCCATGTCCGCGGAACGGTGCAGGGTGTGGGATTCAGACCATACGTGCTCAGGCTGGCACGTAAACATCTTTTGGACGGTACGGTGGAAAATCGCAATGATGGTGTATGGATCCGGATACAATCGACCGATGAGCAACTGCAATATTTCCTCAGGGACCTTGAACGGGAGGCTCCGCCCGCAGCCAGGATTGATTCAATCGAAACCACACGGGAGCAGGCACTCCCTCTCGTCCCTGGTTTCCGTATTATCGGTAGCAGCGACCATTCTGATGAAATAACGGGTATCAGTCCCGATATAGCTGTTTGCGTGGATTGCCTCTCGGATTTTGAAAACCAACCCCTCCGTTACCATTATCCATTCATCAATTGCACCAACTGCGGTCCAAGATTCAGTCTGGTAAAAGAACTTCCCTATGACCGTCAACGCACCTCAATGGCAGAATTCGCCATGTGCCCTGATTGTGACCGGGAATACACAGATCCCTCGGATCGACGATTCCATGCACAACCGGTTGCCTGTAATCATTGCGGACCCGTTCATTATACACAGTCTGGTTCTCCCGGTTCGGAAAACTGGGCTTTGGTTTTGAGTAAGCTGATCAGCTGCCTGAAGGCAGGACAAACAGCAGCCGTCAGGGGTATTGGCGGATATCACCTGATGTGTGACGCGACCTCCGGGACTGCGGTGGACCTGCTCCGAAAACGAAAGCACCGTGATGGCAAACCATTTGCCGTCATGTTCGCGGATATTGAAACAGTCAGGCAATTCTGTGAATGTTCAGCTGCAGAGGAAACCCAGCTGCTCTCCTGGCGTCGGCCGATCGTTCTCCTTAAAGAGATTCGCATAATGAATCCGCTGATCAACAGCAGATTGGGAAGTCTTGGCGTTTTCCTCCCGTACACCCCACTCCACTACCAGTTATTCCGCGAAGGTGATTTCAAGGCTCTGGTCTGCACCAGCGGTAACCACTCGGATGACCCTATCGAAATCGATCCGCTGCAAGCTGAAAAAACACTTGCCGGGATTGCAGACCTTTTCGTCCATCACAACCGTGCGATTGTGAACCGAACGGATGATTCCCTTATCCGCCTATCCGGTTCTAATCCCATCATTCTCAGGCGTTCACGCGGTTATGCCCCTTCACCTGTCAGCCTGGTATTCCCGGCCGAGGGAATTTTTGCCTCCGGTGCGGAACAAAAAAATACTTTCTGCATCGGACGGGAACAGGAAGCAATTCTGAGCCAGCACATCGGTGATCTGGTCCAAGTCGAGACCATCCGGTTCTATGAGGAAGCCATTGACCGTTACCGTAAAATGTTCAGGTTCAATCCTGTTCTGGCAGCAGCCGACCTACATCCGGATTACCTTTCGACGAGGTTTGTCGAGTCCCTGGGTATTCCGGCAGTAAGAATCCAGCACCATCACGCACATGTAGCTTCCTGTCTGGCCGAACACCGTATTGATGGCCCGGTTATCGGGATTGCTTTTGATGGTACAGGCCTGGGAACCGATGGCTCAATATGGGGCGGAGAAATACTGATCGCCGGCATGCGGGAATTCACCCGGTACTCGCACATTGAAACCATCAGTCTGCCAGGGGGCGACACGGCCGCCCGTGAACCATGGAAATCGGCAATGGCCTATCTGTACGCCTGCTACGGAGACTCAGTTCCGTTCGACTCATTCCCTGCCCTGAATGGAATACCTGATCAGGATAAAAAACAGATAGTCAACATGATCCATTCGGGGGCCGGTTGTTTCATGACCTCAAGCGCCGGCCGTCTGTTTGATGCGGTTGCGGCTCTCACCGGTTGCTGCCTGATCAACACCTTTGAAGCGGAAGCCCCCATCCGGTTTGAAATACTGGTTGATTGCCGTGATACTAAGTATTACAGATTTCTGGCCGGCAGTACCATTTCATTTTCACCGACCATTGATGCCATCCGGATGGACCTTGAAGCCAACGTGTCCGTTCCGGTCATCTCTTCCCGGTTCCACCGGACCGTCGCCCGTGCCATACTGGAAGTTTCCCTGAAAATCCGTCGGGAAACCGGCCTTGACCGGGTGGTCCTGAGCGGTGGCACTTTCCAAAATGCCGTTTTGACGGCAATGACCAATAAACTCCTTGAAGCTGAACGCTTTACGGTTTTCACTAACCGACTCGTTCCTCCGAATGACGGAGGTATCTCCCTTGGCCAGCTCGCCATTGCAGCTCATCAAATAAAACTATGATATGTGTTTATGCATCCCTGCACGCATCCTTTCGGTCGACGGTAGTTTTGCAACTGCTGAGGTCGGCGGCCTGATCGTTAACACCGGCATCCATCTGGTTGATGGGGTGAAAACGGGTGATTATGTACTGATTCATTCAGGTTTTGCCATCCAGATCCTTTCTCCCGAGGAAGCCGACGAAACTTTCAGTCTCCTGCGTGAGATTGAGAGTTATTCAGGAGAAGAACCGGTTAAAACCAATGAGCCATGAACAGGGTGGATGAACTGGTCGCTATGATACGCTGCGAAAATCGGTCACCTGTCAGGTTTATGGAAGTATGCGGTGGTCACACTCTGGCGATTAACCAATTGGGAATCAGAAGCCTTCTTCCCGACAAGATCAGTTTATTGTCCGGTCCGGGGTGTCCGGTGTGTGTGACAGGAACCGGTTATATCGACTCCGCCTTGCGGATAGCGTCCAATCCGGAAGTGATACTCACTACTTTCGGAGACCTGATCCGGGTTCCCGGAAGTGAGGGTAGCCTCGAGACGGGGCGGGCATCCGGGATGGATGTCAGGTTGGTGCTGTCCCCTCTGCACGCGCTTCAGATCGCCAGGCAGGAACCGGGCCGGCAGGTGGTATTCCTGGGCATCGGGTTTGAAACGACAGCACCCGGTGTCGCAGCAGTCATCCGGATGGCACGATCTGAAAAAAGGGACAATTTCTTTGTGCTGAGCGCACATAAAGTAATGCCTCCCGCCATGGATGCACTCACTTCACGAGGGATCCGGCTGGATGGTTTCATATGTCCCGGTCATGTCAGCACCATAACAGGATCGGCCATCTATAAATCGCTGGCCCGGGACAGGCACATTCCCTGCGTGATATCCGGCTTCGAGGCTGCTGATATTCTCGAGACCATCCTTCTTTTGCTCCGGCAGGTGAATCAGGGTACGGCGTCCGTTGAGATACAGTATACGCGCGCTGTCAGGCCGGAAGGAAATCCCAGGGCATTGCAACTGATGGAAGAGGTTTTTTACCGGCGAGATGACTGGTGGAGAGGCCTCGGGATCATTCCCGCAAGCGGTCTCGGAATCCGGGATGAGTTCCGCGCTCAGGATGCGGAGTACCTGTTCGGACGCGTTACCATGCAAGGAACCGAACCGGCAGGATGCGCCTGCGGTTCAGTGCTGACCGGCCAAATGACCCCATCCGAATGCGGGCTATTTGGTTCAGTATGCACTCCCGATTCTCCCGCCGGAGCCTGCATGGTTTCTTCAGAAGGAGCCTGCCAATCTTATTTTCGCTTTTTACAATGATACAAATATAACGATGGGTACTTCGATTTTGCTGGCTCATGGCAGCGGCGGCGGGAAGACCCGGGAGCTCATCCGCTCGGTCTTCAGGCCCTTCTTCACGGACTCCCGCCTGATTGCCGCGACGGATTCGGCGATCCTGGATGGTGCTGCCGGACAACTGGCTTTCACCACCGATGCATTTGTTGTGGATCCGATCTTTTTCCCTGGAGGGGACATCGGAAAACTGGCAATCTGCGGCACTCTCAACGACCTGGCCGTGTCAGGTGCGAAGCCTCTCTGGATGGCCGTTTCATTCATCCTCGAGGAAGGCTTTGAACTTGAGGACCTTACAACCATCGCCCGCTCGATGGCGGCAACAGCCAATGCAAATAATGTTGCGCTGGTCGCTGCCGATACCAAAGTGGTTCCCCGTGGCAAAGGAGACAAGGTTTTTATAACCACAACGGGCATCGGCCGTCTGTTGACCGGACTTGAACAGGTTTCTTACGGTGCCGGCATCAGGCCCGGGGACAAGGTCATCGTGAGCGGAACGGTTGGAGACCATGGTGCATCCATTTTCGCTTCCCGGCTCGAACAACCTCCGGCAACACCTGTCCTCAGCGACTGCGCTTCCGTTCTTCCCATAATGGGCGGTCTTTGCGACCTCGCTGAACATATCCGGTTTATGCGGGATCCCACGCGCGGAGGGACCGCCACCGTGCTCTGTGAAATCACTGAGAAACAAAACTGGGGAATCCGCCTCATCGAACGGTCGATCCCCGTGGATGGCAAAGTCAGTGGCTTATGCCGGCTGGCGGGCCTCGACCCACTCTATCTGGCTTGCGAAGGCCGCGTAATCTGCATTGCCAGTCCTGAAAAGGGAGAAGAGGTCATACGCAGGATGAAAACCTGCCCTGCCGGCCTGAATGCCTGCGAAATCGGAACCATAACCAGTGAAAATCCGGGCCGGGTGGTCATGGAAACCACTATTGGCGGCATACGCCTGATTACGATGCTCTCCGGGGACCCGCTGCCCAGAATCTGCTGACTTACAACATGCACGAACTTACATTCATAGAAAACATCCTGCGGGCCTGCACCGAGGCTTCCCAGCAGAACCATCTGAAGAAAGTCACCCGCATCAGCCTGGAGATCGGCAAGATGTACCAACTGGTACCGGACCTCCTACATTTCGCCTTTAAAACAGCTGTGACCGGGACCCTCTTCGAAGGTGCAACTCTTGATATCGAATGGAAATCTCTCACCGGGGAGTGCACAGGTTGCGGCCATTCTTTTACTATCGAGGAATTCGTTTTCATCTGCCCGGAATGCGGCAGTTTCAATATCAAGCTCGTATCAGGCAAAGAACTGTTAATTAAATCAATAGAAGGAAACTAACATGGAAATCAAAATCATGAAGAATGTGCTGGACAGGAACCAGGACAAGGCCAATGATAACCGCAAGCTGTTATCGGACAAAGGAATAACAATGATTAACCTGATCAGTGCTCCGGGTTCAGGCAAGACTTCCCTGCTCGAGAAGACGCTGGATCATTTCGGGAGCATGCGGAAGATCGGCATTATCGAAGGGGACGTAGCCACCGATCATGACGCACGCAGGCTGGCCATCTTCCGGACTCCCGTGTTACAAATCAATACCGAAGGGGGTTGCCACCTCGATTCCCATTCGATAGACAAGGCACTTCAAAACCTTGATCTTGGCAGCCTTGACCTGATTTTCGTGGAAAACGTCGGCAACCTGGTCTGTCCGGCAGCATTTGACCTGGGTGAGAACCATAAGGTCGCTATCGTGAGCGTGCCCGAAGGAGATGACAAGCCTGTCAAATATCCTCTGTTGTTCAGGCAGGCATCGGCCATCATCCTCAATAAAACAGACCTGATACCCTACACCGATTTCAGGATGGACCGTTTCCGCAGTTATATCCGTGACCTCAATGGTTCAGTGCCCCTTTTTGAGATTTCCTGCTCAACCGGGAGTGGCCTGGAATACTGGTTCGAATGGGTGAAACAAGTATAAAAGAAAAGAGGCAGCCTCAGGTGAGGCCGCCCCTTTCCCCTTTCTCCTTTTTCCTTTTTCCTTTTTCCTTATCAAATGACTCCCTGGTCGACCATAGCATTGGCCACCTTAAGGAATCCCGAGACATTAGCTCCTTTTACGTAATCTACATATCCATCGGGTTTCCTGCCATTGACTTCACACTGATGATGGATGTCTTTCATTATCTGGTGCAGGCGGGCATCGACTTCCTCCCGCGACCAGCTCAGTTTCATTGAGTTTTGCGACATTTCAAGGCCTGAGGTGGCTACGCCGCCGGCATTGGCAGCCTTACCCGGAGCAAAGAGGATTTTTGCCTGCTGGAATACTTCAATAGCGGCAGGGGTGGAAGGCATGTTGGCACCTTCGCACACGCACCAGCAACCATTGTTAACCAGGTTCTGCGCATCCTGTTTGTCAAGTTCATTCTGGGTGGCACAAGGAAGGGCGATATCGCATTTAACTTCCCACGGGTGTTTGCCGGGGTGGAATTCAACACCGAATTCAAGAGCATAAGGTTGAACCACGTCATTATTCGAGGCACGCAATTCCAGCATATAATCAATCTTTTCTCCACGAACGCCATCCGGATCATAGACATATCCATCGGGACCGGACAGTGTGACCACTTTGGCACCCAGTTCAGTGGCCTTCTGCGCAGCGCCCCACGCCACATTGCCAAAGCCGGAGATGCAGACGGTCTTGCCGGAAAAGCTTTCACCTTTGGTCTTCAGCATTTCATTGGCAAAATAGACATTGCCAAAACCGGTGGCTTCCGGGCGAACCAGTGAACCTCCCCAGCCTTGTCCCTTGCCGGTCAAAACACCTGTATTCTCGCGGGCCAGCTTGCGGTACATCCCGAAGAGGAAACCGATCTCGCGCCCGCCCACTCCGATATCACCGGCCGGAACATCCGTCTCGGGCCCGATGAGTTTCCAGAGTTCCAGCATGAAGTTCTGGCAAAAACGCATGATTTCGGCATCGGATCTGCCTTTTGGATTAAAATCCGATCCGCCTTTGGCGCCCCCCATGGGAAGGGTGGTCAGGGCATTTTTGAAAATCTGCTCGAAACCGAGGAATTTCAATATGCTGAGGTTGACGCTCGGATGGAAACGAAGCCCGCCTTTATAGGGGCCGATGGCATTATTATACTGGATCCTGTAACCCAGGTTAACCTGAACCTGGCCACGGTCGTCAACCCATGGAACCTTGAACGTCAGGATCCGGTCGGGCTCGACTAACCGTTCAATAATCCTGGATGTCTCAAAATGAGGATTCTGGTTATACACCTCCTCAATGGATTCCAGAACCTCTCTCACTGCTTGAAGATACTCCACCTCACCCGGGTGTTTCTTTTCAAGGTCGATCATGATTTTTTCAACGTTCATAGCACAAGTATTTGGTCCATAAATTTGTAATTGGTAAAAGTAGCCTAAAGTTGTTCATCAACAGATAGTTTTTATCAGGTCTTGGTATGATTTTCCTCATCCTTCCGGATCACTATCAGCCTATCAATCAGCAAGGCCAAGCATTTAGCCATTGACTTCGGCCATTTTCGGCTTGTAAATGACCCCTTTGTTGCGGACCCCGTCAATTTTAATCGTCAGGGGTTCCGGAAACCGGATATGCCGGATGTATTCATCTTCCGAAACACATTCCAACCGGTTCAGGAAATCAATATCATAAAATCCGTCGTTTAGGAACGGATTAATGGTCAGATATCCAACGCGGAAAGAAGTAAGGTTCTGGAAAAAGTGGGTGCCCTGGCTGGGATCAATGCGGTAATCGGGCAAGCCCGATTCGACTATTAGCCGGGCGGCCGAAATCTGGGCCCATTTAACCGGGATCCCGAGCCACGGATCGCTCGAACCCCACCGGCCCGGGCCAACCAGTACATAATTCTCTCCCGAAGCCACAAACTGGTCATTGAGCTTTTCCACTCTCCTGGCAATGGTTAGGCTGTCGGCAGCCCGGAAACATTCGGGCTTGACATAAACAAAATCCCTGATCCCGCGAATCAGCCCATTGCCGAGCGCTGATCGCGAAAAAATCAGCGCTTCGTTTATATTAACCTCCTCCAGCTTGAAGTTCAAGGTATCCGTATTTTCCACAACAGGCCTGATCTGAAGGAAATTAAAGATCTTCGGCGTGCCGGGAGGCGTATCCAGGTTGACGGCAAACTCCATCTCGATCGGATTGTTCATCTCCTTTTCCCCGACCTTCATCAGTGTGTACAGGACATCAGCCAGCGGAAAGGTATTATGCTTCAGTATATTGTTGAAAGTCACGATTTTCTTCCCTGCTGCGGTGAACTGGTCGCGGATGATGTGATTATTCATGTCATAAACGGAGGCAACATGCCTTAACGCAGTATCTCCTTCAGCTTCCTTGATCTTAAGCTTGAACAGGTTGACGCCATCATTGGTGGATGGAACGAAATGATCCGCCACCAGGTCAAGGGCATAAAACTCCCTTTGGGTCTCGCGCAGCGCACTCTCAGCGGTTGAAAGCTGCAACACCTTGTTCGGGTACCTGGGTGAGAAACGAAGACCGGTTCCGCCCTCTACGATCAGCCTGCCAAGCCCGTAAGCAATGTTGGCAATGCCGTCTTCCGGCTTTTCCTGCCCGATCGGATAGAAATTTATGGACCTGGCGACACCTGACAGGGTCGGGTAAAAACGTTCGCCATAACGACTGCCGCACACTTCCTGGAGGATGATGGCCATCCGTTCGGCATCAATGACATTCTGGGTTGCCGCGAGGTAAGTTTTTGAGCTTTTATAATAGACCGATGCATAAACTGCCTTGATCGCATCGGCAATCATGTAGATCATCCTTTGTTTATCGGTGTCGGCCGTCGGCAGCATAAAAGTCGAATAGACACCGGCAAAAGGCTGGTAATGACTATCCTCCAGCATACTGGAGGATCGAACGGCAATCGGGTTCCTGACCACCCGGATAAAGGTCTCCAAATCCTTGTAGATCCTGACCGGCAGGGTGGCATTCACGAAGCTTTGAAGGATCTGCTCGTCGGTGAGCCGGGAAGTTGCCACTTTCCAAAGATTGTTCAGGTCCATGAACTCCTCGAAAACCTCGGTTGAGATTACGACGGTCCTGGGAATGGCTACGTGGATCCCTTCCCACCGGCTTCCCAGTTCATAATGCTTGATGAAGGAATCTATGAAAGCCAATCCCCTGGCTTTGCCTCCGAGCGATCCTTCACCAATCCTGGAAAAAAGCATATACTCATCAAACCGTGTCCGGTCGAAGGTGGAAATCACCCCCCGGGCTTTCGACAGACGATAGCTGGCAATGATGTTGAAAATGTACTGGCGGCCGATCTCCACGCTCCCGAAATCATCGAGCGTTTTGTATTTCAAGTGGGATCCGATCTGAAAGAATGCCCTGGCATTGAACCATTTGGAAAAGTCATTGTTTTTAAAATGATACTGCAGGGACTGAGCCGGGATCTTCAGGATGATATCCTGCATCTCCTTCAGGTTGGATGCTCTTCCAATCTCTTCACGGGTGGCAGGATCCCTGAAAATGAAATCACCGAAATTCATGTACCGGAGCATGAAATTCCTGAGTTCGATTTCCAGCGTCTTGGAGTACTTATGCAGGAAACTGGCATTGAGTTCGGTTGCCGGTGCCTGGTTTGACAACTCCGAGGATTGCAGGAGAAAAGGCACGTAAGGATCCACTTTCCGGACCGCCTGGCAGAATTTCAGGCCGGCCTCCTGGTCTTTTTTCCCTTCCCTGATATAGGAGATGTCGGAAATAATTCCGAGTGTGCTGTCCTTGTATTGGTTGAAGAGGTGATTGGCCTGTTCATAATTGGTGGCCAGAAGGATTTTCGGCCGGCCGCGCATCCTTAGCATCTTGCGGTGCTCGTTAAGGCCTTCCTGCATGAAGGACTTGCTTTGCTTGAAGACGATTTTGTAAATGGCAGGAAGAAATGAGGAATAATAACGAATGGAGTCCTCCACCAGGAGGATGACCTGGACGCCCACTTCATGAACATCGTATTTCAGGTTCATCTTGTCCTCTATCAGCTTGATGATGGCCAGGAGAAGATCGGCATTACCCAGCCACGAGAACACGTAATCAATGGCACTTAGGTCTTCTTTTTCCAGCTTGATCGATACTTCCCGGCTGAAATGCGTGAGCACCACGATGGGAATATGGGGATACTCGCTCTTGATCTTTTTTGACAGCCCGAAGGCATCCATCTCTCCAACGCTAAGCATGGAAATGACCAGGTCAATGTGTTCCTTTTCAAGGTACTCGAAAGCCTTCCGCGCCGTGTTGGCCTGGATGAAAACGGGAGGATACCGGAGGTTCAGTGAAACATATTCATTGTATATCTGTTCATCTATCCTTCCGTCCTCCTCCAGCATAAAGAAATCATAGTTGCTGCAGATGATCAGTACTCTATTTATCCTCCTCTGCATCAGCAACTTAAATTCGGCTTCGCCGAAGTCCATGTTTTGCTGGTCAACCGTGACTATTTCATTCATTGAAGTCATTTATAACCGGGTATGCCGGGGAATCCTGGCCTTCCTCATCATTTCCGAGGCGGATCAGGGACTGTCTCTTTTTACCGTCCATAACTATATCCAGGTCCCTCTCAAACCTGACGTGCCGGAAGTACTGTCCCTCCTCCACCAGAACCTGCTGATTCAAAAGATCATAGTGAATAAAGTTCTTTCCGCCCGAATGAACCGAAAGATAACCCACATTCATGGAGGTCACATTGTGGAAAAAATGAGATCCCATGGATGCTTCAAGCGGAAAATCAGCCAGATCGGTTTCCACAATGATGCGTGCTCCGGAGATCTGGGACCATTTTACGGGTATTCCGATAAACTTGTCGCGGCTGCCCCATCTTCCGGGTCCGATCAGAACATATTCCTTCCTGGATCTGACCATTCTCTTGTTGAAATACTCGATCTCGGCAGCCATCTCAACCGTTTTCAGTTTGTCGAACCGGGCAGGATCGAGGTAAACCACATCCCGGAGATACCGGATTCTCCCGTTACCGAGGCTTCTTTCTGCATAGAGCATGATATGATCCCGCTTGACGCTGTCAATGTCGACCGTATAATCTTCATCCGAACCGACCATGGGCTTGATCTGCAAAAGGTAAAAAGATGATTTCATGCTGGCATCCGGTACCAGGTCTACCGCATACTCTATTTCTACGGCCGTCCCGAGCGCCTCATGCACTACATCGAGAATCACCTGTATGGTCTTGGCGAGTGGAATGTGATCAAACTGAAGGATATTGGCGAAATTGAGCACGCGTGGCCCACCGGTTGACAGTCCCGGTTCAAAACGGTCGTTATCCGGATCATATACCGAAGCCAGGTGTTTTAGGGTGCCATGGGACTCGGCCAGGGAAACCTCCAGCCTGGCCAGGCCTGCTTCTTCTCCCTCAAACAGGTCTATCTTATCCTTTCCGAGATCAGCGGCATAAAAATCCACCTGCGATGTTTTTAACTGGTCCTTGAGGGAGGTGACCTGTAAGGTTGGGTATTTTGGCGAAAAACGCCAGGCTTTTTCACCTTCAACAACATATCTGCCCAAACCCAGGGCGATCACGGCACAGCCGTCATCCGGTTCCATGTGCGCTACGGGATAGTAATTGTAAGATTGGGCCGTGCCGCTGATGTGTGGATAATAATACCGGTCAAATTGGTTTCCCACTAACTCCTGAATGATCACGGCCATCTTCTCCTCTTCGATCTTGTAATTCACCGCTTCGAAGTACATTCTCGCCTCCGGAGAAAAGATGGATGCATAAACCATCTTGATCGCATCCTGAAGCTGGTTGAAACGGGTATTGAAATCTGGATCCGAATTCGGCAGCACATAAGTCTCAAAAATCCCGGCAAAAGGATGAAGCAGAGAATCTTCAAAAATACTTGATGAGCGAACTGCCAGGGGACGATTCAACAACTGCATGAAGGTCTTGAGTTTCTTCCGAAGGTTGAAGGAAAGTTCGCCATCCATGAACAATTTTCGGATCTCGCCATAGTTCTCCATTTCCATTACCCTGGTGATCAGGTTATTGCGTTGCATGAAGATTTCAAACTCATCGGTTCCGATGATAGCGGTTCTCGGGGTCCGGATGTTAATGTCGGGAATGATCTGGGTGAAATCCAGATTATTGATAAGGGTATTGATAAAAGCCAGTCCCCTTCCTTTACCACCGAGGGATCCCGTACCCAGACTGACTATGTTGCGCCAGTCAAGGACGGCCGATTCATCGAAATTGACCACTTTCCCCCTGTCCTTGTCAATCCTGTAGTTTTGAATAACATCAATAATATATTCCCTGAGGTCCTTGGGGCTGCTGAAATCGGTAGCCTTGATCGGATTGATGATCTTGGCCAGATGAATTTCACCGCGGGCCATCAGCCAAAGGGAGAAGTGGTTCTTGAGGGCATGGTAGAGGATGGACTCTTCCGGTATGGTTCGGAGATGGTCTTCGAAATCTTTCATCGAACGGGCCACTGCGATCTTACGGCCCATAGTATCCCGGTAAACAAAATGGCCGAAGCCCAGGGAATAGGTGATGAAAGTCTTGAGGTCCTGCAGCAGTGTCTCGGAATTCTTGTTCATGAAAGTGGCCTTCAGTTTGACCGCGGAAGCGGCGAACTGGGCATCGGACGACTGCAGGATCATTGGGATTTCCTGCCTGTGGTCATGGACATACCGCAGGAAACTGATCCCTGCGGTTTCATCTGTGAGGCCGCTTCTCTTGAATTTGACGTCCGAAATGACACAAGCCAGGTAATCCTGGTATTTATTGAAATAACTCAGCGCTTCCTCATAGCTCGTAGCCAGCACTATTTTAGTACGGGCTCTCATCCTGCTTATCTTGTCCTGCTCATTGGTGTTGGCTTCGGCGATCAGTTCCTGTGTCTGTTCGAACACCAGTGTATAGAGCATCGGAAGATACCGGGAATAGTACCTCGGTGAATCTTCGACCAGCAAGACGACCCTGACCAGGCCGACCCGGGTATCGTTCTCGAGGTTGACTTCGTCTTCCAGGAGCTTGACCATGGTAAAGAATATCTTGGAATCTCCATTCCAGACAAACATCCTGTCGATCGACGGCAGGTAAACCTGGTCATCGTCAAACAAGCCGATCTTGGAACTGTTGTTCAGAAGGAGGAAGATTTTTATTTCCGGATAACGGCGGCGTATTCTTTCAGCCAGCCTCAGCGGACTTCGCGTATCCACGCCTACCATCAGGACAACAAAATCATAGTTTTTTTCCTTCAGCAGCTCCAAGGCGTCATCAGCTGATGTGGCACCGGTTATCCTGGGCAGTGAAGACAGGCTCAGGTGGTAAACCTCCCCCATCGCCTGTTCAAAGAACCGGTCCTCGTTTTCCAGGATGAACGTGTCATAAAGGGTAGCGACCAGCAGGATCTCCGAAACCTTGTACTTCATCAGGTCATGGAAGATATTCTTATCCGCCGCCTGCTTGCTGAGAAATTGCTGGAGCAGAAGGCGGCTGTCCTTCATCGATTCGGTATAGATGATCCTCTTGAATTTATAATCTTCCCGTTCGCGGGGCGGCGTTACTATCACTGCCTTACCCATGAGCCCGTTAAGGTAACCAGTGATCAGGCCGGCAATATTCTGGATCAGATCTCTTTCCTCATTCAGGAAAGGGCCTTCATCCGCATCCGGCATCTTCTGCACATAGAAAACCTCAACAACACCTGCTTTTCCATCGGCAGTCGTGAATTCCTTCTGTTGCAGCCATTCCGTCCGTTTGAACCTCAGGCTCAGGAATTCCTCGCCGTCATAAGCGATCCGTGCACAGGCTTTCTGAGGATATTGCCATCCCCTGGGAAGGATCAAGGCTATCTGTCGGAGGGTTTCCGGGAGAGGCTTTCCTTCCGATATAATTGAGTTGGTACGGTTGATGGTCGTGAGCTCCTTGACGCGCTCGGTATGTTCCGCAACCAGCCGCTCAAGATCGGGATGTCTGTTCCGCTTTTCTGCCATGGAAAAAGGATGAACCTGATTAACGCCAATTTAGCAAAAACTGCGTTAACAGCATTCAAGTATTCAGGAATAATCGCCCCTGTTAAGTCAATCAGGTAAAGCAGTTTTTTATACTTCCCAGGTGGCACCGGAATGCAGCAGGTCCCTGACCGTCTTGATCTCGCTCCGGCTCCTAACGGCGTCGATCTGATCCTCCAACTTCCTTTCATAAGCCGCCTGCAGGTTGCACGAACGGATCACACCCATGGCCACCGGGTATTTCGGGTAGTCCATAGTGGCCAGCATAAGGTGAATACCGGCAAATTCGGTTTGTGTATCATGGACCAGGACATCCTTTTCGGAGTAACCGCCTTCTCCCAATTGCACGACCTGCAGTTGGTTATCTTTAAGGATCAGGCCCTTATCCTGATTTTTTCCGAAGATCATGGGTTCCCTGTGCTTCAGCAGGATGATCCGGTCATCACGGTTTTCACGGTCGGTAATGTCAGCCCAGGTATTATCGTTGAAAATCACGCAGTTCTGCATCACTTCAACAATGGATGCTCCGATATGCTTTGCCGCCTCCAGCAGGATCTCGGTGGACATTTTGGGCATGGAATCAATCGTCCGGGCAAAGAAGCTCCCTCCCGCGCCGATGGTGATTCCTCCTGGTTTAAAAGGCCTTTCCACGGTCCCATAGGGTGATGTCTTTGACAACGCTCCATGAATGGAGGTCGGAGAGTATTGGCCTTTCGTCAGTCCGTAAATCCGGTTATTGAACAGGATCAGGTTCACATCAATATCCCGCCTGATCAGGTGCATGAAATGATTGCCGCCAATAGCCAGGGAGTCCCCGTCACCGGTGATTATCCAGACGCTCAAGGCAGGATTGGCCACCTTGACTCCGCTGGCGATTGCCATGGCTCGTCCGTGAATCCCATGGACGCCATAGGTATTGACATAATAGGGAAACCTGGAGGAGCAGCCGATCCCGGAAATGAAAACCACGTCTTCGTGTTTGTACCCGATCTGGGGAAGGGCTTTCAACGTTGCGCTCAGGATGGCATGGTCACCACAGCCGGCACACCAGCGAACCATCTGGTCGCTCTTAAAATCTTCAGGTTGTAATTGTTTGACATCCATGGCTCAGTCCTCCAGGTTTTTAAGTATAACTTCTGTCAGGTCCCTGACAGTGAACGGCAGTCCCATGATCTTATTAAACTGCCGGTAGGAATATTCGGGCAGCTTCATCCTCAGGAAACTGGCAAACTGGCCCAGATTGATCTCGCAAACCAGTCTCTTTTTAAACCGGGACATTATATCCCCGGTATTGAGCGGAAGCGGGTTGATATAGTTGAAATGGGCCAGGGCCAGTTTGTGTCCCTCTCCGCGGATCTCGTTCAGGGCGCTCAGCAGATGCCCGTAGGTACCTCCCCAGCCCATGAGAAGGAGATCGGCATCCGGATCCCCGATTATTTCCAGGGGTGGAATATCCAGAGCCACTTTTTGAATCTTGGCATCCCGGATATGAGTCATGAGCTCGTGATTTTCTGGTACATAAGAAACGTTACCGGTCCGATCCGCTTTTTCCAGACTGCCCACCCGGTGCTCAAAACCCGGAGTGCCCGGGATTGCCCAGGTCCGGACCAGAGTCTCAGGATCCCGAACATAGGGCAGCCAGTTTTCGGGAGATTCCTTGGGCCTTGGAACTTTTATGACCGGAAATTCGTCAGGATCCGGGATTTTCCAGGGTTCCGAACCGTTGGCCAGAAAACCGTCCGTCATAAGGATGACCGGGGTCATGTGCTCTATAGCGATTTTGGAAGCCTGATAGGCAAAATCAAAACAATTCGAAGGGGTGGAAGCAGCCAGCACAACCACAGGGCTTTCCCCGTTTCTGCCGAAGAGAGCCTGCATCAGGTCTGATTGTTCCGTTTTAGTCGGCAGCCCCGTGGATGGACCTCCCCTCTGAACGTCAACCACCACCAGTGGCAACTCGGTCATGACCGCCAGGCCGATAGCTTCTCCTTTCAAAGCCAGTCCGGGCCCTGAGGTGGTTGTTGCAGCCAGGCACCCTGCATAACTGGCTCCAATGGCCGTGCAGATACCCGCTATTTCGTCTTCGGCCTGAAAAGTCTTGACCTTCAGATCCTTTCTGGAAGCCAATTCCTCCAGGATACCGGTCGCCGGAGTGATCGGGTAAGATCCGACAAATAAACCCAGGCCCGCATTCTCTGCCGCAGCCATTAAGCCCCAGGCCACTGCGGTGTTGCCATTGATGTTGCGGTACGTTCCCTTTTCAATTTCAGCCGGCTTGACCCTGAAATGGCTGGTGAAAGCCTCGATGGTCTCGGCATAGTAGTACCCATCATAGAGTGCCTTGGTATTGGCTTCAACCAGGACAGGCTTTTTACTGAATTTCTTGTTGAAAAAACTGACAGCATGTTCCAGGGGACGGTCGAAAAGCCAGCTTACTATACCCAGGGCAAACATGTTTTTGCAACGCATGATCGATTTCTGGTCCAGGCCTGTGTCCTTCAGGCTTTCGCGCGTGAGGGACGAAATCGGGGCTGAAATCACCTGGATGGCGCCCACTTTCTCCTCTTCAAAAGGGTTAACCTTATATCCGGCTTTGAGAATATTTTTCTCGTCGAATGCATCGATATCATAAATGATGATCCCGTCGGATTTGACCCACCTGAAATTGGCTTTCAGGGCTGCCGGGTTCATCGCCACCAGAACATCGCAAAAATCCCCGGGTGTATTGATCTGGGCATGACCGAAATGAACCTGAAAACCCGACACACCTGCCACGGTTCCCTGAGGAGCCCTGATCTCGGCCGGATAATCAGGGAACGTGGATACATCGTTCCCGAAAACAGCCGATGAATCAGAAAATAGGGTCCCGGTCAGCTGCATCCCGTCCCCGGAATCCCCCGAAAACCGGATGGCCACCTCCTCTATTTCCACAACCTTAACCTGTTTACTCATATCGGATTGGATATTTAGTTTTTCTGACAGCAAAGTAAACAGATTTCAGACTTGAAGAAAATGATTATTGCTTGTGTATTCTTGAAAGAGAGAAAAAATCAAAAATCAAAGGATGGCGATAATTAAACCGGTCAGGGGATTTACACCCGTCATAGGGAACAACTTTAATAGAAAGTAGGAAGGAGGAAGGAGGAAGGAGAAAGGAGAAAGGAACTTCAGGTAAGTTGCCCGACGGGGTAATTACCTGCTACCTGGTTGACCATGGCCGTCAGCCGGTCAGGATTTCCGGTTGTCAGGAACCGGTATTCCGGAGCCCGTTCTCCCGGATTCAATAATCCGGATTCAGCAAGCACTTTTCTCGCTTGCCTGGCAACCGCCGGTGCCGGATCGATGATGGTGACCCATTCGGGAACCATCTGGCGGATCAACGGGATCAGGAACGGGTAATGGGTGCAGCCGAGGACCAGCTGATCGACCCCGGATGCGATCATCGGGTCAAGATATTGCTTAAGCAAATCCCTCGTTTCCTTCGATTCCGTCCTCCCCGACTCGATCAGCTCGACCAGTCCGTTGCCTGCCTGCACATGGACACGCACGGAGCCAGACCAGAGTCCGGTGGTCCTTAAGAAATGCTCCCCGTTGAAGGTTTGTTCCGTAGCCAGTACCCCGATATGCCCGGAACGGGAATTCCTGGCTGCAGGCTTGACTGCCGGCTCCACGCCGATGAACGGTACTGAAAATTTCTTCCTCAGCATGGAGATAGCCGCCCCGGTAGCCGTATTGCAGGCAACCACGATCAGCTTGCAGCCCTGTTCAAGCAGAAAACCGGTAATGAACCCTGACCGTTCCCGGATGTATTTCCGGGTCCTGGTCCCGTAAGGGGCGTATCCCGAATCGGCCACATAAATAATGGATTCACCGGGCATCTGCAACCTGAGCTCTTTCCAGACGCTCAGGCCTCCGATACCCGAATCGAATACACCGATCGGCGAAGAGGCAATCATAAAAAAAATCCCCGCCTGCCGGCAGGGATGGTTTTCGAAAGCGCGATCACTTTAATCCTAATTTGGCCTTGACCAAGGGAAGCAGATCGAATGATTCATCCTCCGGGTAATAAAGGACCGCTGGGGATGCAAGGTCAAGGACATAAGTGAACTTGTTGGCAACAGCCACCTCCTTGATGGCTAATTTGACTTTGTCGATGATCGGCTGCAGGAGCTCACCCTGCTTCTTCTGCAGTTCCTGGCCGGCAAGGTTCTGGTAATTCTGGATTTTCTGCTGCAGTTCCAGCAGCTCGGCTTCCTTGGCCTGGCGGATGAAAGAACTCAGCGAATCTTTCTGAAGATTGTACTGATCGGCTTTGTTGTTGAATTCCACCTGCATTTCTTCCAGCACCTTGTTAAGGTCCTGACTGTACTTTTCATAGATTTTTGCAGCACTGTCCCTCTCCGGCATCACGCTCATGATCTTTTCGGAATCGATATGCCCGATTTTCATCTGGGCGAAGACGGAAGTTCCTGAGGTTAAAGCCGGGAGTAAGCAAACAGCAAAGGCGAAAATAGATTTTTTCATTGTTCCCAAATAATCAGTTAATACAGAACGGTCTAATATTGTGTCACTTAAAATGGACGACAAATATAAGAATTAATTCTGAATTCCCATCTTCTTCAGAACGTCATCGCTTTTATCGAACTTGGGATCTGTAAACAGGATCGTAGGACCTGCTGCCACATCAAAGATGATGGAGAAGCCTCCTTCTGCCGCCAGTTCTTTCACGGCATTGAAGACATCATCCTGGATGGGCTTGACCAATTCCTGGCGTTTTTTGTACAATTGCCCGTCCGGTGCAAAATACTTTTTCTGAAGCTCCTTGACATCCTTTTCGCGCTGCATGATCTCCTCCTCCCGCCGGGTACGAAGCTCTTCGGTCAGGAGAACTCTCTCGGCCTGGTAATCCTTGTAAAGCTTCTCGATATCCGTACGTTTGGCATCGATCTCTTTCTGCCACTCTTCCGATACCCGGTCGAGTTGTTTTTGAGCTGCATCATAAGCCGGTATCCGGCCCAGGATATAATCGGTATTGACATAGGCAAATTTCTGGCTGAAGCCGAAAGAAGCCCCGATCAGCAGTAAACTTAAAGTGAAAGCTATCTTTTTCATAACTATGTTTTTTCCGTTTTATCAATTCTCATACCAAATCGTAAATCGTAAATTGTCAATCGTCTGTCGTCAATTATAATTGTGAGCCGAGCACAAAATGGAATTGGCTGTGGTTTTTACCCGTTGTTCCCGGGATATCATCAAAGCCATATCCCCAGTCGACCCCCATCAGGCCGAACATGGGGAGGAAGATCCTTACACCGACACCGGCTGAACGTTTCATGTTAAAAGGATTGAACTGCTTGAATTCATACCAGGCATTCCCCGCCTCGAAAAAAGCCAGGGCAAAAAGGGTCGCATTGGGGTTCAGGGAAATCGGGAACCTCATTTCCATGGTAAACTTGGTATACAGGTTGGCACCGTTTGTCGGAGTCAGTGATCCGTTGGCATATCCCCGCATGGCAATGATGTCCCTTCCGTAATAACTGTATCCCATCATGCCGTCGCCTCCAACCTCGTAATTCTCAAACGGGGACCGGGCATAAGGATCGTAGAAGCCCAGGTATCCGAATTCGGCTTTGGTTGCCAGCACAAAATCCCGGGTTTCCCCGTCGGCCTCCTTGCTGCCGATGGACCAGAGCTTGGTATACCAGGCCGATTTGAACGACCACTTGTGGTATTCGACCCATTTATACCTTTCGGTATCTTCCAGTGTACTGTAATCCTTTTTATTGAAGGCGGAATAAGGAGGAGTGATCTGGAGTGACAGGCTGAAATTTGACCCCGTTCTCGGGTAGATGATCTGGTCCTGGGAATTTCTCCCGAAAGTGGTGGTAAAGCTCAGGTTATTGCTTACCCCGTCAGTGATGACAAAGTAGGACCAGGAATCGAGGTTGTAGCGCTGGTAGGAAAGTGCATTGTAGAGGGTGAAATAATCATCCGGCCAGCTCAGCCTCCGGCCCAGGCCAATGGAAGCTCCTGTTATTTTCATCGATTGGTTCAGGGGATCCTCTGCTTGCCTTCCGTTGGTTTGGACGGTATGATAAAGGGAAACCGACAGGGAGTTGGGTTTTTTCCCTCCCAGCCAGGGTTCAACGAAGGAAGCGCTGTATGCCTGGTAATACTTCCCGTTGGATTGCGCCCTGATGCTCAGGTTCTGTCCGTCGCCTGAAGGCAGGGGCCTCCAGGCATCTTTCTTGAAGAAATTACGGGCTGAAAAATTACCGAACCTCACTCCCAGTGTCCCGATAACCATTCCCGCTCCCCAGCCGCCTGAAATCTCGATCTGGTCATTGGCTCTCTCTTCAAGCTGATATTCGATATCCACGGTTCCATCCATCTGGTTCGGTATCGGGACCGGATTGATCTTCTCCGGGTCAAAAAATCCCAGGTTGGCCAGCTCTCTCACCGACCGGATCACATCGGACCTGCGGAACAGGTCGCCCGGCCGTGTATAGATTTCCCGGCGTATCACGTGCTCATTGGTGCGGTCATTTCCGGTAATGATCACGTTATTGATGCGGGCTTCGGTCCCTTCATGGATGACAATCTGGATGTCAACCGAATCACCCTCGACATTCACTTCGATGGGCTCCGCGGAATAGAACAGGTAACCGTAATCCATGTACCAGTTCCCCACGGCATCGGGAGCCGATTCGAGCCGTTCCTGCAGGATGGCCTGGTCATAGACATCCCCTTTCTTGATTCTCAGCATATTGCTCAGGAACTCGCTGGTGTACTTGGTGTTGCCTGCCCATGTTATATCCCTGAAGAAAAACTGCCTGCCCTCCTCAACTTTCAGCCGGAGGCCGACGGTCCCATCTTCGTTATGATACAGGGTATCGCCTATGATCCTGGCGTCGCGGTACCCCAGTTCATTGTACTTGGCAATTACGTTCTCCTTGTCTGTTTTAAAATTTTCCTCGATGTATTTGGATGTTTTGAAAATGTTGTACCAGGCCTTCTGTTTTGTATCTTTCATCGAATGGCGCAACTTCTTTTCCGGCAGGACCGTATTGCCCTCAAATTGAATTTCCCGGATCTTGACCTTGTTCTTCTTAGCGACCTGGATATCCAGTATCGTCGCGTTCTGCATGGCTGAATCCGGCCTCTGGAGAATCTCGACTTCCGTATTCAGATATCCTTTGCTGATAAAATGATCCTTAGTCAGATAGATGGTCCTGGAGATGATGAAAGGAGTGACCAGCTCGCCACGCACCAGCTTGACCTTTTCTTTCAGGTCATCGGCTTCCTGCTTATTGACACCCGAAAAGGAATACTGGCTCAGGCGCGGCATCTCCTGGAGATAAATATCCAGAAAGATCAGATCCCCTTCGATCCGTGTGGCTGTAATGCGTATATCGGAGAACAACTGCTGGTCCCAGAGCTTTTCGATGGCTTTCTTGATGTCCTCTCCGGGGAAGGTGATCACCCGCCCTACCTCGAGTCCGGAAAACTGATGCAAGATCCTTTGATCCAAATATTTTATTCCTGATATCGTAACTCCTCCGATCTCGTATCGCTGCGCTTCCCGGCTGTAATTCATCACCGGGAGTGGCTCTTCCTGGGAGATCAGGGATATTGCGGATAACAGGAGCAGGGCACAGATAAGTATTCTCTTGATCATGGCAGGGTTCCTCGGTTATAATTGCTCGCTTGTTTTTCCGAAGCGACGCTCCCGGTTTTGATAATCGAGCAGGGCGGCATATAAATCCTCCTTGCGAAAATCGGGCCAGAATTTAGGTGTAAAGTAAAGCTCGGTATAGGCGATCTGATACAACAGGAAATTGCTGATTCTGTACTCACCGCTGGTCCTGATCAGAAGTTCCGGATCGGGGATGCCGGCCGTTTCCAGGTACGACTGAAAGCGCAGGTCATCCATCTCTTCAGGCCGGATTTTGCCGTTACGGCTGTCCTCGATGATCTTCCTGGCGGCCTTCAGGATCTCGGACCGGGAACTGTAGGAGAGCGCCAGCACGACCGTTAACCCTGTATTGTTTTTAGTCTGGTCGATCAGGCTCGCGAGCTCTTCCCGAGGTATAACGGGGAGAAGGCTCAAGTCCCCAATCATCAGCAACCTGACATTGTTTTCCATCAATTTCCGGGTCTCTTTTTTTATAGTCGAGACCAGCAATCCCATCAGGGCGTTGACTTCCTCAACCGGGCGACCCCAGTTCTCGGTGCTGAAAGCATAAAGCGTCAGGTACTCGATTCCCAATTCCCCGCTGGCTTCTACCACCTCCCTAACCGGCAACACCCCGTTCTGATGACCGAACACGCGTGCAGCGCCTTTCTTCCGGGCCCACCTTCCATTGCCATCCATGATGATGGCGACGTGCCGGGGAAGTTTCTCGGTGATCAGTTTTTCCTTAATGCTCATCTGCGTTTCTTAGTGCGTTGCTTTTCGTAAAAGGGGCAGGTCGGGCAGGTTTTCTCTATGCTGTATCCAACCATCAGTCCCACATGCGACCGCCACGCAGGATCTATAAATTTAGTAAAATCTAGTCCGCCGCCGGAAATGCCTACGATCTGTTTCCTTAATGCCCATTCCAGCCCTAAAGTAATATGCTTTGAGACATTATAACGGACACCGACATTAAACGGGAGATATAAACCCGGCGTACTGCTGATGAATGCGCTTAAGCCGGTACCCACATAGGAACTAAATTTTGCATTATCCCTTCTCGGATTCAATGCATGGAAATTGAATTCAAACAGGCCATGAATATCACCTGCGGGTGGCATCACACCTTTCGGATCGAATCCTATATTAACCCCGCCGCGGATCGCATAACGGGAATTGAGATTGTACCGGAAATAGCCCCCCGGAGCCACAGTCACACTCATGGGGTCATATACGGGAAGAATATTGGAAAGGTGATTTCCGGTCGCACCCAGGAACAGGCCGTAATCATAACTTTTCTGGGCAATCAATCCCATGGAAAGCAGGATTAATCCGATAAATAAGAGAGTCTTCTTCATAACCGGGCAGATTGCAGACGGAACCAATTCCTGATGTCACCTACAATAACTGCGAAACCGCAAATATATTATTATCCGCGGAATTTAAGGCCTCCAATAAGACGTCAGAAAGCAGGACAAGTTACATGGCGGGTCAGTTTCTTTTATCGGCTCCCCACATCAGCTTGGAACGAAGCGTCTGGTAGAAGTTGTGCCCCCGGAGGCGGATGGTGGTTATCCGGAAAGAAGCTTTCCGGATAGTAAGCTCCAGGGAGTGATCCATGACCACGGAGCGGGAATCGGCAGTGACCAGCAGGTTGCCGCCGCGGCTTTCCATCTTGAGTGTGAGTATCATGGAATCCTTGAAAACCAACGGTCTCATGGTCAGGTTATGAGGCGCTATCGGTGACAGGACCAGGTTCCCGGCATCGGGGAGCATGAGGGGGCCTCCCACGCTGAGTGAATAGGCCGTTGAGCCGGTCGGCGTGGCAACAATCAATCCGTCAGCCCAGTAAGTGTTCAGGAATTCTCCGTTAAGCCAGGCATGTACGCGGATCATGGAGGAATCGTCCCGCTTGTGAACGGTTATCTCGTTCAGGGCAAAATTCAGTTCCCCGAAAAGAGTCTTCTCGCTGTCGACCCGGAGCAGGATCAGCTCTTCGGTCTGAAAGGCGTCCTCCATGACAGCATCAACGGCAGCCTGTATTTCGTCGCCGGAAATATCAGCCAGGAATCCCAGGTGTCCGCTGTTGATCCCGGCCAGGGGAACCGGGAGATCCCTGACCATGGTAATGGCCTCCAGGAAGGTGCCGTCACCCCCGATACTGAACATCACTCCCTTGAGATCCCGGAGATCCTCATACTTCTTGAAAGTCCCGTCCCATGCCGGAAGATCCGGACAGCAGCCGCGAATGAACCGGTCGAAAGGCTCGAAGACAAAGATCCTCGCCTGTTCTTCCATGAGCCGGTCAAGCAGAAGGGTAAACGATCCGCGGAAGGATTCGCTGAACCCACGCCCGAAAATAAGGACAGTCTTGTTGTTCTCCCTGTTTGTCATGGTACTACATACCCATATATTTCATTAACTCCTCGTATCTCGATCGGTAAAACTCATCCGACTGGCTATCGTTTAAAAAACAGGTCTTTACCGGGTACCCGAACCTTTCAAGGGAACGGATCATTGAATTGACCTCCGTTGAGTTTACTTTGATGGTCAGAATGACTTCCCTGGATTCCGGAACCGAGGTAACATAGAGGCTGAGCACCTTGGCGTTGTTCTCTTCTATAATCCGCGATATGGTTGAAAGGGCATAATCCCTTTCCGCCATGCTCATCAGGAGGATGGCGCCGGGCTGGCCGGCTGCGGTCATCTGGTTTATGCCCCTTAAAAGATCGGGCAAAGTGATGCAACCTTTATATTCCTTCGCGGAATCCAGTACCGGCATTAAAGTGAGCCTCAGAGAAGCCATTCGTTCAATGGCCTCATAAATATGCTGATTATCAGTAATATGCACATTTATCAAATTCAGACCGGAATGACTGACCGGAGTATTGGGTTCCGGATAGTTCAGCAGGTCGGACTCCGAAACCAAACCAAGATAGCGGGAACCATCAGAGACAGGCAGGTGGATTACCCTGTACAGGTCCATCCAGTTGAGAGCCTGTTGGACCGTATCGCGGTCAGAAACCAGCGGGATCAGGTCTGAAACCAGATCAATTGCTAACATTCCGGGAGATGTTTCGTAATTTTAGCTGCTCAAGACTATATCATGACCAGATTAAGCGTAAATATAAATAAAATTGCCACACTCCGGAATGCCCGGGGAGGCAATGTGCCCGATGTGCTTAAGGCAGCGGTTGATTGCCAGCGCTTCGGAGCCGAGGGCATCACTGTTCATCCGCGTCCGGATGAGCGGCATATCCGGTACCAGGATGTACTGGATCTGCGGCCAATCGTCAGGACCGAATTCAACATCGAAGGGTTTCCCTCAGAATCCTTCATCCGCCTCGTGAGCGGGGTAGTCCCCGAGCAGGTTACGCTCGTTCCTGACGCCCATGACGCCATCACTTCCAATGCGGGGTGGAATACCGTCCGGTATACCCAATTCCTGGAAGAGATTGTGAACCGGTTCCATGCTAAAAAGATCAGGGTATCGATTTTTGTCGATGCCAATCCCGAAATGGTCCGTTATGCCGCAAAAACGGGAACCGACCGGGTTGAACTTTATACTGAACCCTACGCCAACCACTTCCCGACCGATCCTGATGAAGCCATCAAGCCGTTCATCGAAGCCGCGCAGGTGGCACAGGAATGCGGGCTCGGGTTAAATGCCGGACATGACCTCAATCTCGATAACCTGAATTTCTTTGCTTCCCGGATACCCGACCTGTTGGAAGTCAGCATCGGCCATGCCCTGATATCGGATGCCCTCTATTTTGGATTGGAAAATACGATCAGGATGTATCGCAGGAAACTGGAAATCAATTCTTTCTGATATGAAAAAACTTGCATTATTGCTGATTTTCTCACCGGGCTTGCTGATGTCTCAGGTGGGACCGACACCGGAACAGGTTGCCAAAGCCCAGGAAAAAGCCCGCACGGAATGGGCCCAGCTCGAAAGAAAGGGTTGGAAAACCATGAGTGAAGGAGACGATCCGGTCGCTATGCTGGCTGATTACTGGACAACCAAGGAAGTCCTCGACCAGGAAGGGGGTCCCTATTATGTTTATCCGGTAGCATTCGGGATGGGCGATAATCCGGAGGAAGCCTTGAAAGACGCAATAATCAAGGCTCACGATGAAATGACCGGGATCCTGGCTCTCTATTTCCAGTCCTGGAACATGACCAACTCTTCCCAATTCCAAAACGAAACCTCCGCGGTCGACAAAGCAATCAATAAAACACAATCCGACTGGAAACAGGCCCTGTCAGCCATGCCCGGCATCAACACCGTTATCCTGGTCCGGCCCAGGGGAAACAAGACTGAAGTTCACCTCAGGATGAGATTTGTCCAGGAAGATGCCAAGAATATCATGCGCAGCATCATCCTGGATTGGCTGAAGAAAAACGAGATGTGGACGGATGAAATGGGTCGGAAATTCCTCTATTTCAAGGCAACCAAGCCGGGTATTTCAATCTCCATCGGGAAGTGATATTGCATTATGGCAGGCTCGGATCCGGCCCTCCCCTGATCATTCTCCATGGGCTTTACGGATCTGGTGACAATTGGCTTTCCGTTGCCAGGGGGCTCTCCGACGAACATGAAGTTTTTTTGGTCGACCAGCGTAACCATGGCCGGTCCTTTCACTCAGAGGTCCACGACTATCCTTCGATGGCGGACGACCTTACCCGCCTGATGGATCACCTGGAACTGAGCAGGGCAACCCTTTTGGGCCATTCCATGGGAGGGAAAACCGCCATGCGTTTCGCTGTCAGCAACCCCTCCCGGGTTTCCGGCCTGATAATCGCTGATATCAGCCCCAGAACCTATAATAGTCCGACAACGGACCGGCAACAGCAGGACTTTCATTATCAGGTCCTGAAAATCTTATCAGGAATCCGTCTCAAAGATGTCCGCCTTTTCGGTGAAGCCGACCGGCTATTGGCGCCGGCCTTGCCGGATAAGAGACTGAGACAGTTTATCCTGAAGAACCTGGGAAGGAGCCCGGATGGCCATCTGGCCTGGAAACTGAACCTTCCCGCACTTCTGTCCAACCTGAATGCCCTGATGTCAGGCATGGAAGACGTGGTCCTGGCAGGGATCACCCTGACCGGTTTTCCGGTCCTTTTCATCAGGGGCGATCAATCACCTTACATCCGGGATGAAGATGTCCGGATGATCCGTGTCTTGTTCCCTCTCGCTCAGGTAACGACCCTAAAAAATGCCGGCCACTGGCTTCACGCCGAGCAACCGGCCAGGTTTATAGCGGTTGTCAAACAGTTTCTGACGAGGTATTCAGATGTTCCCTGATCAGCGAGGTAAGTACCCTGATCCCTACCTTGTTCTCGCCTCCCTGCGGAATGATTATATCAGCATATCGCTTGGACGGGTCAATGAATTCCAGGTGCATCGGCTTGACGGTCCGGTCGTACCGGTCAAGCACGATCTCCGCCGACCGGCCGCGTTCGGCCAGGTCGCGCCGGAGAACCCTTGACAGCCGGTCATCCGGATCGGCATCCACGAAGACCTTTATGTCAAGCAGGTCCCTCATTTCTTGTTGCGTCAGGATCAGGATGCCTTCCACGATCACTACCTTGTGCGGTTGCACAAGCAGGGTTTCAGCCGACCGGGTGCAGGTCAGATAGGAATAAATCGGTTGCCTGACTGAATTGCCCTTTTTCAGTTCCCGGATATGTTCAATCAGCAGGGACCACTCAATGGAGTCGGGATGGTCAAAATTCAGCTTCTGCCTCTCTTCCAAAGGCAAATGGGCACTATCCCGGTAATAGGAATCCTGTGGAAGCAGGGCAACGTCCCCGCTCCTGAAGCTGGCCATCACTTTATTGACCACGGTGGTCTTACCGCATCCGGTTCCACCGGCAATTCCAACGATCAGCATAAGGTGTATTTGGATTCGACAGGTAATTGTATATTTACGGACGAGTCAAAAGTACCCATGATCCGATATCTCGCTGTTGTCAAAATAAATATTTTTACCGGGATTAATCAAAACTGATACTTCATGCTGTACCCTTTGCGATTTAAACCCATTTACCAGTACCGGTTATGGGGCGGAAACAAACTCCGGGACCTGCTCGGGAAAAAAGATGCACCGGAGATGACCGGTGAGAGCTGGGAAATTTCGGGAGTTCAGGGCCAGGTTTCGGTTGTGAAGGAAGGTTTTCTCGAAGGCAACGATCTCCAGGAACTGATTGAAGTATACATGGGCGGTTTGATCGGGGACTCCGTGTATGAAAGGCACGGGACCGAATTCCCTCTGCTGTTCAAGCTGATCGACGCTCACGATGTCCTGTCTGTCCAGGTTCATCCAGATGACAAGCTGGCTGCGGAAAGACATCAGGCTGTCGGAAAGACTGAAATGTGGCATGTGATCCAGGCAGACCCGGGATCGGTGGTCTATACCGGATTTAACCGACAGACCAATCGGGAAGAGTACATGAAGTATTTGTCTGATAGAAAGATCCACGAACTTCTGAACACGGAAACGGCGAGTCCGGGTGATACTTTTTTCATCCCGTCCGGGCGGGTTCACGCAAGTGGAGCCGGCATCCTGTTCGCGGAAATTCAGCAAAACAGCGATATTACCTACCGGATTTTCGATTGGAACCGCCTGGAAAAAAATGGAAGGCCACGCACCCTTCATACGGATCTTGCGCTGGGTGCGATTGATTTTCAACACTATCCCAATTACAGGACTTCGTTCAGTCCCGTCCTGAACCGCTCTTCTGCAATCGTCCGCTGTCCCTATTTCACCATCAACCTGATTTGGATGAACCGTCCGGTTGAACGTGATTATGTGGACATTGATTCCTTTGTGGTCTTTATGTGCCTGAAAGGCAGTTTTCTGCTGAATTACGGAGGAGAGATCCCGATACTGGTCAAAACAGGACGCACAGTCCTTCTGCCGGCGATCATCAAGGACGTGATCCTGGAGCCCCGCGAAGAAACCCGGGTCCTGGAGGTATATTGCCAGTATGATAATTAAGTCCGCCACATTTATTTGTTCTAATACCCACCCGGCCAGATGCCCGGCACCAGCCAGGCCCGAATATGCATTCATCGGCCGGTCGAATGTCGGCAAATCCACTCTGATCAATTTGCTGACCGGCCGGAAAGGACTGGCCAAGATATCCGGAACACCCGGAAAGACCCGTGTGATCAACCATTTTCTGATCAATGACGCCTGGTACCTGGTCGACCTTCCCGGTTACGGTTATGCCCGGGTATCCAAATCGGTCAGGAACACTTTTCCGGGTTTTACCACTGAATACCTGAAGAGCCGTGAGAACCTGCTTTGTTTGTTTGTACTGATTGACAGCAGGCTGGAACCGCAAGCCATCGACCTGAATTTCATCACCTTTTTAGGCACGGAACGGATACCTTTTGTGCTGGTTCATACCAAATCCGATAAGCTATCATCCAATATCCTGGAGAAACACCTCCGGCAATTCAGAAAGTCCCTCATGGGGAGCTGGGAGGAGCTCCCGCGGGAGTTTGTCACATCCTCGGTGACAGGCCGTGGCAGGGATGAAATCCTGGACTTTATTCAACAAACCAACCTACTTTTCAACCATCCTGAAATGAAGGGTTAATTATTGATTACATTTGCACAAGCGACCAGAAACCCTGTCTTAAAACACCACTTCAATGCAGCCTAACAGTCCGATTAAGATCTTTTCGGGGACCGGCTCAAGGTACCTATCGGAAAAGATCGCCGCCTCCTATGGGATCGAATTAGGAAAATCATCCGTCCTGCGCTTCAGTGACGGGGAAATTCAGCCTTGTTATGAAGAGACTGTCAGGGGAGATTTTGTTTTCATCATCCAATCCACCTTCGCTCCTGCTGAAAACCTGCTGGAGCTCCTGATGATGATCGACGCGGCGAGCAGGGCTTCGGCCTACAAGATCGTTGCCGTCATACCTTATTTCGGTTTTGCCCGCCAGGACAGAAAAGACAGGCCAAGGGTTTCGATCGCTGCCAAGCTGATGTCCAACCTGCTGGCCGCTGCGGGTGTTTCCAGGATCATCACCATGGATTTGCATGCCGACCAGATCCAGGGATTCTTTGACATACCCGTTGACCATCTTTATGCCTCCACCGTCTTCATCGATTACATACGCTCCCTGAACCTCGAAAACCTGGTGATCGCATCCCCTGATACGGGTGGTTCAAAAAGGGCCAATTCCTATTCCAAATACCTCGATTCCCCCATGGTGATCTGCCATAAAACCCGGAGAGGCCCGAATATGGTGGGTGAAATGACAATCATCGGCGACGTGACAGACAAGCACGTTATTCTGGTGGATGACATGATCGATACCGGCGGAACCATCGCGACGGCAGCCAACCTGATCATGGAAAACGGGGCCAGGTCTGTCCGCTGCATGGCAACCCACGCCCTCCTCACGGGTCCGGCTTATGAACGCCTTGAACAATCAGCACTGGTAGAAGTAGTTGTGACCGATTCCATACCGCTCAGGAAACCCAGTCCCAAGATTCATGTCATCTCCATCTCAGACCTTTTCGCTGATGTGATAAAAAAAGTTTACAACAACCAATCGATCAGCACCACCTATTTGTTTTAATTGCTATATTTGCACCCACTTTTTTAGCCGGATAAATAACCAACGTGTAATGGGGGATCCTCGCTGCGGATGACCGGCTTGACGCAGTCGGGTCCTGAGTAGCACATTTTGATATCATGAAAACTTACAATCTGACTGGTACTCGACGAACAGAGCTTGGAAAAAAAGCCAGCAAACAGGTTCGTAAAAACGAATCCTTTCCCTGCGTGATGTATGGTGAAGGTGAACCGATTCACTTCCTTGCTAATGTCAAGGAATACTCCCACGTGGTCTACACTCCGCATGTTTACCTGATAAATCTCGACATTGATGGTACGGTATATCCCTCCGTTATCCAGGATATCCAGTTCCACCCCGTGTCGGATGCCATCTTACACATGGACCTCCTCAGGGTCAATCTCGGCAAACCGGTCAGCGTCAGCATTCCGGTTCGCCTGGAAGGTTTCGCTGCAGGTGTGCAGCAGGGTGGCAAGCTGAAACTCGAAATGAAGAGGGTCAAAGTTCGCGGGCTGGTTGAATCCATCCCGGATCAATTGGTCCTGGACGTAACTCCCCTTGAGCTTGGCCAGACGATCAAGGTTCGTGATTTATCCTATCCTGAATTCACCATCCTGGATCCAAAGAACAGCGTGATAGCTTCGGTCAGGGTAACCAGGGTAGCCAAGGCTCCGACAGCCTCCGAAGAGGCGGCGGCAGAGTCGGCTCCTGAAAGCCCTGAAGTTTCAGGCCAGTAAACTGCACCTCCGATGAAATATCTGATCGTTGGATTGGGTAATATCGGCGAAGAGTACACCAACACCCGGCACAATATTGGTTTTTCGATTTTGAATGCCCTGGCGGAAGCATCCGATGCTGTTTTTACACCCTGCCGGTACGGAGACAAGGCTGAGCTTCGCGTGAAATCGAATATCCTGGTTCTGCTCAAACCGTCAACCTACGTAAACCTCAGCGGTAATGCCGTCAGGTACTGGCTTAAAAAACTGGAAGTGCCCGATGAGAACCTGTTGGTGGTTGTTGACGACCTGGCTCTCCCGTTCGGCAACCTCCGGATCAGGAAACAGGGTAGCGATGGTGGGCACAATGGCCTGAAACACATCATCCAGGTCCTTGGGCGCCAGGAGTTCGCCCGGATGCGCTTCGGCATTGGCACCGGGGAAAAAACCTTCAATCAGGTCAATTACGTTTTAGGGGAATGGACACCCGAGGAAAAGGATCAGCTCTCCGGCTACATTAAAACAGCCACGGAAGCTATCGTCAGTTTCACGCTCATCGGCATCTCGCGAACCATGTCACTCTTTAACAGGAAGTGATCCGTGATCCGAAGCTCCATTGCCAGTATGCCCGCTAATTCCTGTTAAATAGTTGTTAATCACTTCTTCAGCCGGCCAACGAAGCGTATCTTTGAACAAAATTCTCCGCATGAAGAGATATACTACCCGCCTGATTATCATCCTGTCCTCAATTTCCCTCGCCGGGCTCATCATCACCCAGCTTTTCTGGATTAAAAATGCCCTTAAGCTGGGTGAAGACCAGTTTAACAGTCGGGTCACCATTGCCCTGCAGGGTGCTTTGGACGAATATGTCCAGATGCACAGGGGAGCAACCTGCGATGTGACATGCGGGTGCCTGGCCGTTCCGGCAAAAGCTGACTCGCTATTCATCAACCTGGTTCCGGCGGAAATGGATTCTCTGTTGCGGATTCACTTCGCCTACCATGGCTTGGACACCGTTTTTATTTGGCGTGTCGTACGATGTGCAACCGGAGAAGTTCTCTTCGAGAAAAAGGGAGAAGTCAGCCTGCACGGCTATTTCAGCCAGCACCGGATCAGCCTTTCCTGCCTGCACATCCAGGAAAGCCATCACATGGAAGTCCGGTTCGATCGGCCCAAACAACTAATCTTATCGGATCTTCTTCTCTGGTTGAGCGCTTCGGTCCTCTTCCTCCTGATCGTGGTCATTTCTTTCGCCTATATCGTCTTAACCATCCTGAAGCAGAAAAAGATCAGTGAGATGAAGAATGATTTTATCAATAACATGACCCATGAATTCAAAACTCCCATATCCAACATCTCGCTGGCTTCAGAGGTTTTAAAACGACCTGATATCAGCAAGGATCCCGCCAGGCTGAACAAGTATGCCGAT
>Ga0172374_1000353_pt1 | contig 35562 bp, 30 predicted proteins | sample LakKiv3m_FD_114536 | JGI IMG/M metagenome (GOLD analysis project Ga0172374, IMG submission 114536) | Freshwater microbial communities from Kabuno Bay, South-Kivu, Congo - kab_092012_10.3m | ecosystem: Environmental > Aquatic > Freshwater > Lake | place: Democratic Republic of the Congo... | reverse complement strand
TTTTTTCATACTTTTGCACTCCGTTTTCAGAATATGGCCCGTTCGTCTAGGGGTTAGGACGTCAGGTTTTCATCCTGGTAACAGCGGTTCGATTCCGCTACGGGCTACTACAAGTGTAAAGCGTGGACCGTTAAAAGAGTTCGCCTAATGACGCATAAGACTTCTGCCGGATTTCATTCAACTCTTCCGGCGGTACCCAACGAACTTCTGTGATGTTTTCTTTGATTTGTGGCGTTAGTGGCTGAAAGGAATCGGCAGCCATCTCAAACCAGAGGGTATGTTTCAGGATACGTTTTTGTTTAATGTAATAAATGTGCCATGTCGGAATAAGTTCCCTTGTGATGTCAACTGTGAGTAATCCGGTCTCTTCCTTTACCTCCCGGATTGCAGCAATCCTGGCTGCCGCCGGTTTTTCCGGATATCCTGAACAATGAGACTTCACGTACAGACGGTCGTTACGACTGATCTTTCCTTTAGGTAAATCCCAGAAACCTGACCGGTAGATGAACAGTATCTCTCCTTTTTCGTTTTTCACGACACCTCCTGCAGCTTCAACAATTTTAAACAAGGAAAGAAATGAAAGGATGGCGGATGAAATATCCATATTACTTTGATACTGAATGAACAGGTTCTTACAGGTTGTGTCGGATTCGAAATGTTTAAAAGAATTTTTAAGATTAACCGGGGAGTCATAAACAATATAAACATCGGTTTCCGTTATTCTATCAGGTTTTGATTTTACAAACCATATGATCCTGTCATTAAAAAATATTTTCATCCCTGAATGAATAGTTGTTTTCTAATCTTTACGAATGTACAAAATTAATCTCTCCCAATGTAACTCTTTATCCGTGGGTGGTTCTTATCCCGGAAGAGGGCTAAGAACACAAAAATCAAAAATATACCTAATAGTTTCCATACTAAACCACCTTCCGGTGAGTTATACATATAATTTCGTACTTTTGCATAAAATATTAAATTATCCATTAAACTTTTATGATTTATAACAAAGACATTGCTTTACAAACTGCCGAACTACTTCTGAAGATCAAAGCTGTCAGACTGAGTCCAAAACAACTTTTTACCTGGGCATCCGGGATCAAATCACCTATTTATTGCGACAACCGCCTTACTTTATCATATCCCGAAATCCGTACGTTCATCCGGCAGAATTTCGTCCGTGCCATTCAGGACAATCCATTTGAGCCTGAACTCATTGTCGGTGTTGCCACAGGTGGGATTGCCCAGGGCGCTCTTGTTGCCCAGGAACTTGGACTTCCTTTTGCGTATGTACGCAGTGGAAAGAAAGAGCATGGGCTCAGCAACCAGATCGAAGGAGAGGTACGTAGCGGTCAACGGGTTGTTGTTATAGAAGATCTTGTGTCGACCGGTTCATCAAGTCTGGGTGCAGTTTGTGCCCTCAGGGATGCAGGTTGTTCAATTCAGGGGATGCTGGCTATTTTTACATATAATCTGCCAAAAGCAGATAAAGCATTCAAAGAAGCCAAGTGTCCACTGGTCACTCTCACTGATTATGATCATCTGATCCAGAAAGCATTGGAAATTACTTATATTTCTGATGAAGACATGTTTACCCTGAAAGACTTCAAAAAAAGCCTGGCAAAATAAAAAAAGCTGATCCGCATGAATCAGCTTTTTTAACAGGTTAAAGATCGTTTACCGGTCAACAATTATTTTCCGGTTTATAGTCTGGCCATCGCTTGTGATCCGAAGGATATAAACCCCGTTATTAATATTTTCAAGAGAAATATCTTTGAAATTCGTTCCGCCTGAAAGAATAAAATCACTGGTCAGGATTGTCTTTCCAATAAGATCAACAATCGAAATACTTATTTTTTTTGTTTCTGAGATAGCGGCTTTAATGGTGATTTTTTCGCTGGCAGGATTGGGATAAACGCTGAAAAGGTTCGAGCCCGGCTCATAAATTCCCTGAGGTCCGATAGTAATAAATGACCAGGGTGTGCTCCAGTCGGAAGTGTCAGCCATAGCGCCGCCATCAGAAAATGCCCTCATCCGCCAATAGTAGGTTTTCAGTGTTGCAAGTTTCTTTGACACTGTATAGTTAGCTTCGCTGGCAACAGGTTTTACGTCTACAAAAGGAGTTGAAAAGCCAGGTAACGAGTCAACCTGCAATTGATACCCTGTAATGCCGGTCTGACCCGTCCATGTTAATTTTGGTTTCAGATCCACGTCCTGTTGGGCATCTGAGGGAGATTTAAGCAGAACCGTATTGATGACAGTAAAGCTCCTTGAATTCGACCAGCTTGAAGTATCCTGTAGCTGACGGGCCCGGACACGCCAAAAAACAACGTCACCAAACTGAAGTAAACTGCATCTTACCAGGTTTGTGTCAACAACATTCTGAAGAATCAGATTACTGAAATCCTCATCTAAAGCAAGTTGATATTCATAACCAAGTATCCCGGTTATATTTTTCCATTTTATCAGGACATCGATCATCTGTGAAACAGCATTATCGTTAGGTGACTGAAGGGTCAATTTATCAACAACCGTAAACATCCACGGACTGCACCAGGAACTTGTACTGAGGTTGTGACGGGCACGCACACGCCAGTAATAATTTTTTCCGAAATGAAGGTTTGCTGTAGCCGCCTTAAGTATGTTGAAAGCAACTGTACCTTCCTTTAAAGCAGGAGAGCTGAAATCCGGAACCGAATCATACTGGTAATCCCAGAAACGAATACCCGTTATTGTCACATTGGTGCCATCCTGAACCACCGTGTTCTTCCATTCCAGATTAACATCGGGATTTTGATCGGCTTTATTATTAGTAGGATTAAAAAGATTGACCTGGTCAAAAATGACGAAGCTATGTACAACCGACCAGTAAGATGTCTCTCCCTCGTCTATTGCCCTTACTCTCCAGAAATACCTCTGACCGAATAAAAGTTCATGGGTTTTATATCCCGTTAAAAGTAATTGAGTGGTGTCAACTTTCAGTGGGGAGTTGAAATTCATAGTAGTATCGATCTGTACCTGGTACTGCAGGTTTGTACTCCCGGCAATGGCATTCCAGCTCACGTACAAATCCGGCACCATGTTAATGGCGCTGTCGGGAGGAAATTTTAGTGTCGGCGTATAAACATCCGCCTGGGCCATCATTCCGAGGGCAGAAAACAGGAAGAACAGAAATTGTATGGTTCTTTTCATATCACATTTGATGTTTTGAATAGTTACAATTTTACAACTTTTCCAAAGGCATTGGCAATCCTGACAATATAAGTCCCTGCAGGAAGCGGCTTGATATCAAGAGTGGAAATATTTGTCCCTGTCGGTTTATTGCCAAGGCTGTTATTTAGAACGATCCGACCTGTAATATCGGTTAGCTGAACTTCAACGGTACCTGCTTTATCCAGATCATACATAATGTTAATAATATCAGAAGCAGGATTTGGATTTATCCTGAGAATTCCGTTTTTACTGATTGGAGTGGTATTTCCCGGATCAATGCCTACAGGAGTGTAATAAGTGGTGTCGGTAAAAAGACCCCGTCCATATGTTGATATATAGATTGTACCTTTATTGCCGATCAGGTAATTATCAATAGTCTGTTGCTTTATTTCAGTTACGGGAACATCACCCATGTTCATCAACTCGAGGTTCCATTGCGGATTACCACCGGTAAGGGTGGATGTTGAGAAAACGCCGTATTCGGTTCCGATAATAGCTTTATTGTTATCATGCATTTCAATTAGTCCGCTGAAGACAGGGATTTTCGGCAGGTTACCCTGGACAGAGGAGAACGTCGGGAGAGAATCGTTTCCATTTTGGGTCATATAGACATAATGATCGTTATCGTAATTCCCAAGAGTTACCATCACCTGTCGCGAGTCATTAGGATTTATAGCGATGGAGCTTATGAAACGGCCTAAAAATGGCAGGTTGATAAACCTTTCATTTGAAATGATGCATGTTGGGCTGGTTACATCAGCAGTAGCAAAATCGTGTGCAAGGGCAATGTTTGAAATCCTGATCATACGGCCACCTTCAGTGCCAAGCCATAAAGTATTCAGATCTTTCGAAACAGCCATCGTGCTTACGGGATCATTGTAATAATTTGTATCTGAAGCAGGGATTAGCATAATCTTGAACCATTCCGGAGCCACCGTGAAATTCAGGGCATCTTTGGTCATCCAGATACCATTAGTAGTTCCCCGGCTACCTGCAACAAAGAAACGGGAAGCTACAGGATCGGGTATTTTAATACTGTCTCCTGCAGGAATGGGTTCAGCCGTTGTGTATTCAAACGGGAATTTTACGTTATTGCTTTCAACAATAATTGTGGTATCTGCTTTGATTACCTTTCCGGTTTTATTGATATAAGAAACGCTATCCCGTGTAAATTCGAAGTTAATACTTTCCCAGAACTGGATTGGAGTTACATCAACCTTATTGTTGATAATACCCATGATAAAACCATTGGTATAAGCAAGGTCTATCAGTTCCTGCCGGCGTATGCTGTCTCCGATCCTGGAAAAGAAAACTGTATTGGGAGCAATAGTCGACCAGGCACAGGCACCACCCGAACCGCCTTCATCGGCGAGCCTGAATGGGAGATCATTCCACCATGTTTGATAGCCATCTGTAGGGTTGTTTACCAGCGCAGGATAATAAGCGCCGATAACCTGCGTGCCGATAGCGTCACCTCCACCCATTACCCATGTTTGACGACCCGACATCGCAACAGAGTTAAACCGGGAAACGGCATAATTTTTATTACTCGTCTTAAATACAATATCTTCCGTTCCTATAATTGCCGTGGTCACACCGCCATTGTTCGCCATAGCAAACTGGGTAGGATATCCCGGACGGAAAACATATGAATGATGAAAAGTCGGGGCATATTGATCAGCTATTGCGGGTAACCCTCCAAAACTCATCAAAGCCCAGTCATAGTAACCTGTTTCCTGTATTCTTCTTCCCCACCACAAACCGGAGCTTCCGAGGAGTATCTGGTAAGGATCAGCAGGAAATACGGTGATGGTATTGGCATAGCATCCATAACCGCCAAACGGCTCATAAGTTTCATTAGCCGGGAAAACGACCGACCAGGTTGTTCCCTTATCAGAGGAAAGGTAGATATTATAAAGATACCCGAAGGAATCGGCAACACTGGCATACATGACATTCGGATCGGAAGGGGCGATGGCAAACACAGTCCACCCTCCTGTGTTTACAGGAAGTTTACCCGGAAGACCGGTTGATAATTTTACAAAATTGTTTACATCACCTCCGACTGCAATCCACGTTTCGTCAGTGACACATGTAAGAACAGTACCATCCGACCCTACAGCGACGTCATTACAATAACCAACCCTTACCTGATTCCATTCTATTCCGTCGTCACTGTAAAGCAAGCCACTGTTGGTGGCTGCGAAAATCCGGTCATTACGCGGATCGACGGCAAGTTTTGCCACTGAAAACCAATTGGGTCCAGAGGTATTGGGTGAATGAACAAAGGTAGATCCGTCATCGCTGTAATATAATCCGGTTCCTATGTATGGTGCAATCCCGCAATAGGTAACACCGGTGGAAGCATAGATCCTTCCGCCGGAAGTTTGAACAAGAGATGAGACTTTAGGAATGATATTACTTTCTGCATTCATCTGGTGCCATGTGAGACCAAGATTGGTTGAACGCCAGATACCGCCGTTTACTGAACCTGCATAGATAGTGTTGGAATTGACATCCTGGTTATCGAACATAACAGACCATGTAACACCCGCATAGTTGCCGGGACCAAGAGAAATCCAATTCAGGTTAAGGCTTCCTTTGGAGTCCGTTTGCATCTCCCTGATTTGATCAAGCGCCTCCATTTGACTGGTAGCGCTCACAGTTCCGGTGAGTTGGTTGGCACGCATCCGCTCCATCCGGGATTTGCCATCAAACTTCTTTCCACCTTCATCTCCGGGCTGACCGGCTATAGTCAATCCGGAACAAAGAAAGAAAGAAAGTCCCATTAAAGCAGCTAACAAGCCAGATGGTAAAATTCTATTTTCCATATCATTCATTTTTATTTATTGAATATTTTGATGAATCATGTAATGTAAACACAGGAAAATCAGCTATTGGCAAGGAACGTTAGGCTGTGTATTCAAACCAACAAATATAAAGTAAAATCTCAATTATACAAAAAAAAATATTCCCCTGATTTCAAAGGGGAAAGTAAGTCGATGATCCGTTAGAGATACCCGGTGAAATCCCGGAGAATTCAGCTCACAGGAATCATATTTTTTCAAGTGAACTCGCAGGAATCCAGCCCACGGATCCGTTTGCAATCCGGATCTCGTACCATGTACCGATCTGATCTTTTATCTGCACCTTGGTTCCTTCATGAAGTACGAAAAGATCTACGCTTTTTTCATCCGGGGAGCTTTTTATTGTTATGGTGGGAGTAAAAATTATTGCTTCATTTGCATTTTTGACAGCCGTATAACTGCTCCAGGCAAACAGTATTGAAATAACAGAAAACAGAAGAATAATTCCGCCGATCCAGAAACCGACCTTCCTAAGGATCAATACCCGGCTGATCAGGTAAAGGCTCCCGAATGTCAAGGCCAATATAAAGAGAACGATTCCGGTCCCGGCCCATGTATCTGCAGTAAAAAGGTTGATGATGCTCCTGAACCACCGTTTATAAAACAACTCAGGTAACGGCTCGATCTGATCGGCAATTTTGTTGTTTGCAACCTTCAGGTTGAAATCTATATCCTCACTTCCGGGATTAAGTCTTCTGGCTCTTTCATACCATAGAATTGCACTTGCGTATTCATTAAGCTTGAAATAAGAATTTCCGAGATTGTAATATAAATCCGGGGATTCATACCCAAGAACTATGACTCTCTTATAAAGATCAATCGCTTCGGTGAAAGAACCATCAGCATAAGCTTTGTTTGCTTTCTGTATATCCTGTTGCTGATCCAGGGCAAAAAGCGCTCCTGTAAAAATCAGAAATATTGTTATAAAACCAAGCCTTTTAATCATTACCTAAGCTCCCTCTCAATCTTTGATATAATTTCCAAAGCTTCATTATAAATCCGTTCCATATTTACAATTTTTTCACCGGGGGCGAACCGTGCAAACTCAGTGTTGTTAAGAGTTTCGATAAATTGTTTGATCATCTCTTCATTTACATTCTTCCTTGACAGAGCTTCATGTACGGAATCTATGCTCAGATCAACCATAGGGATTGAAAATTTATCGCTCAGGTAGCCCCATAGCGCCTGGGATATTTCGATATAAAATTCTTCCTGTTTGCCTGATTTCAGAAAATCTTCAGCTTTCCGTAAACGTTTACGTGCAATTTTGGTTGCTTTCAGGTTTTTCATCAGGATTAAATCACTTTTTCTTGCAGAAAGCCTGCGTCCTGTAATGATAACTGCTATGAAAAGCAAAAAAGGAATCAGCAGCAGCAGCCAGAATAACATTGAACTGAAAAAGTATGTACCCTGACGTGAAAGCACCATGGGTTTGTCCTTGATATGCCTTATATCACTGCCGATATATTTGATATCCTCCTTGTTGGCTCCCGAATATGTTATGACCGCCGATTCTCCGGTTCCTTTATCCACGTCAATAGTATACTGCAGACTGCTCAGGGTAACGTATCTTCTTTTTTCAAGATCAAAATAGCTGAAGCTGATTGGTTTTATGGTAAAACGGCCTGGTTTCCTGGGAATGACAAGATATTCAAAGGTCTGACTTCCGTTGATACCGGCGCCGGAGGTTTTAATATCGCTTGTGATCTTCGGATCATATGTTTCAAAATCGGGAGGGAAAGTGACATTTACTTTATCGATCAGTTGAATATTACCTTTACCTGCAACAGTACATTTCAGATTAAAAGCCTCATTTGCCTTAAGCCGGTTTTTATCAACTTCGGTATTGAATGTAAAACTCCCTACCGCACCGCTGAAGTCGGTTGGCTTTCCGGGTTCCGGGAGTGGCTTTACATTTATGACAAGTGCATTTGAGGTTAACGACTTTTCAACATTGGCGGTACCTGAGCTGAAAAACGGATCATTAAAAAAATCATCGAAAAAAGGATCGCCTGTCCTTGACCTTGACTGTCTTTTGACCTGAGCAACACATTCAAGTTGCAGGGGATCGATGATAAGCTGACCGCTTTTCAGCGGGAAGAGGGCGATTTTACGGATATCGGCCACGACATATTGTTGGCCGTCAATCATTTGTGTTGTTTGCTGTAATTTATCGTTTTCACGGATCAGGTTTTGAGACCAGAACCCGGAAAATGAAGAGAGCTTACTGATGTTTATCTGCGCAATTGGAACCTTTGTATATATCTTATATGTGACAACAATGCCTTCTCCCTGCATCGGATCTGTTTTATTAGCAATGGCTTTGATAAATACATCATTTGATCCGGAGGCTGCCTGGTTTGACTGTTTCGGATTCCCGCCCTGTTGATTCTGCGTTCCTGTTCCCTGTTGCGGAGGCATCGCGTTTGGATTTTTAACGACCTTAATTGTCAGGGGATTGGAAGTATAATTTTTACCATTTACCGTGACAGTTGCCGCAGGAATTTCGAAACTACCCTCACGGACCGCCTGAAGGTAATAGGAATAGATATAGGCGATTGTCATGCTTGTACGCCCGTTGATGCTCCTGATGCTTGAGGAGGTAGAGGTGTTGGGACCGCTGAGAACATTGAATCCCTGGAAGTTCGGAAGTCTGAACCCTGTTCCCTGACCATTCACACTAAAGGAGAGGGTAAAGGTTTCTCCGGTTGCGACGACAGGTTTCGATGATGCGGTAAATTCAATATCCTGGCTAAACGCCTGCACAACGCTCAGACAGAACAATGTTAATATGACAATTATCTTATTCAATGGTCTCCATTCATTTAGTCCTTAATCCAGCATCCAGCATCACCAATCCTTCTCCACTCCGACAACCTGCACTTTTGCCTTCTCCTTCTTCACCTTCTGCAAGGTCTTTTTTTCATCGTTCTTCAACGCTTCCAGCATTCTTTCAGCATCCTCCTTACTGATCTTTTTCTGATCGGGATTCTGATTTTTTTTCTGATCCTGGTCTTGTTGTTGCTTTTGCTGGTCCTGCTTATCCTTTTTATCCTCCTGCTTTTGCTGGTCTTTATTTTGCTGCTGTTGCTGCTGCTGTTGTTTTTTCAGCATCATTTTGGCATATTCCAGATTATATTTGGTATCAATATCTTTGGGATTGTTCATAAGGGCATTTTTATATGACATTATGCTTTTTTCATATTCTTTTGCCTGAAGGTATGAATTTCCCTGGTTATGATAGATCATGGCCTCAGTGGCACGTTCCTGGTTCTTCCCGGCTAAAGTACCGAAAATCTTTGCCGATTCTTCATAATTTTTTTGCTGGTATGTTGCAGCGCCGAGGTTAAACTGGCCTTTGACAGATCCTTTATTAACCTCAAGGGCTTTCCGGTAATCCTTTTCAGCTCCTTTAAAATCACCATTCTGATAAAGCCTGTTCCCCTCCCTCAGAAGCTTGTTCTCCTTCTGTGCAGAGGCTAAAAAAACATTCAGACAGAGCAGGATTACAATTATATATTTAATACGGGCTTTCATTTTGTCTTTGGGTTATCTGTTATCTTGCATCTGGATGCTGGATCAAGCATCGCGAACGAAGTGAGCTTTTATCCAGTATCCAGGATCGGTCGCGCAGCGATCATCTATCACGAGCGCAGCGATCATCTTTTCATTTTTATTATCCATTAATTAAACGGTTTGACTTTTTTCATCCATTGAGTTTTACGTTCAAAAACAAACAAGTCAATTATCAGCAGGATAAGGGCAAGAGAGATGAAATACTGGAAACGGTCTTCATAATCGGAATACTGCTTACTTTCAATTTCTGTTTTCTCTATCTTGTTTATATCGTCGAAAATTTTATTCAATCCGGCTTCCGAATTCGATGCCCTGATATACATTCCATTACCCAGACTGGCTATCCGCTGAAGTAAAGTCTCGTCGAGTTTGGTCATAATGACATTTCCCTGTTGATCCTTTTTATATCCCGTCCGGAAATTCCCGTTATAAACCGGGATCGGTGCACCTTCCGGTAGACCCATACCTATAGTATAGATTGTGATCCCTTTCTTCACTGCAGCATCGGTTTGCTCCAATACGCCTCCCTGAAAATCCTCACCATCGGTAATTATGATAATTGCTCTGTTATGTTTTGTATCTCCGAAACTGGTTGCGGCAAGTTCAACAGCATCGGCAATAGCCGTTCCCTGTGTAGGAATCATATTTATGTTGATAGTCGAAGTGAACATCTTGGCGGCGGCATAATCTGTTGTTATCGGAAGTTGTGTGTAGGCTTTCCCTGCAAAAATTATAATCCCGATTCTATCGCCCTCAAGCTGGTCGATAAGCCTTGAGATCGCCTGTTTTGCCCTCTCCAGCCGGTTTGGCCGGAGATCCTCGGCAAGCATGGAATTCGATACGTCAAGAGCAATGATCAGGTCGATCCCCTTCCGTTTGATTTTTTCCAGTTTCGAACCCGTTTGCGGATCGACCAGTGCAAATGTCAGGAAGGTGATAGAAACCATCAGAAGGATAAATTTCAGGATTATCTTAATCATGGAAAATTCCGGCATAAGCTGACTGATAACCTGCCAGTCACCATACCGGCTAAGGGCATTTTTCCTCCAGATCAGGAAAAGCATCAGAAGTATGGTAAATGCCGGGATCAACAACAGCAAATAAAAGTAATATGGATGGGCGAATCTGAACAAATTAAAGTATTTTAGATTTTAGACTTTTTTAACCGTAAGGGTAAATTGCATATCATGGTATATTCTTAATGTATATGTATCTAAGAAGGAATTCGAGTCCAAGCAGCGCAAATGCAATCAGGACGAGCGGCACAAATTCCTCTTTTTTCTTCCTGAATTCCGTTACATCAATTTTCGATTTTTCCAGTTTATCGATTTCCTGGTAGATTGCACGAAGTTTGGCATTATTGGTAGCTCTGAAATATTTGCCATCCGTCACCCTTGCTATTTCTTGTAATAACGGTTCATCGATCTTCACTTCCATCATTTGTGTCTGGATGCCAAACGGAGTTTGTACCGGATAGGGAGCCATTCCAACTGTTCCGACACCTATTGTATAAATACGGATACCGTAGAGTTTGGCAATTTCTGCTGCCGACCGAGGATCAAGACTTCCCATATTGTTAACACCATCGGTCAGCAGGATTATGACTTTGCTTATAGCTTTGCTGCCCCGTAAACGGTTAACTGCGGTAGCAAGCCCGTCACCCAGGGCGGTTCCGTCATCGATCATACCGCTTTTGATATCCATGAAAAGATTTTTCAGAACTGCGTGATCTGTGGTGATCGGGCATTGTGTGAATGTTTCTCCGCTGAAAATAACCAAACCGATACGATCATTGGGTCGTCCGTCGATAAACTCAATTGCAACTGATTTTGCAGCGTCAAGCCGGTCTGGTTTGAAATCCATTGCCATCATTGAACCACTCACGTCAAGAGCGATCACAAGGTCGATGCCTTCAACACTTATATCCTGCCGGCTGAGGCTGGTTTGTGGCCGGGCCAGGGCCAGGATCAATAAGATTATGGCCAGCAGACGCAGAATATACAGTGAATGATAGGCGTACAGTTTCAGACCACCTCTTTTCCCGGTAAAACCTGAAATGTCGGAAATCCTGAGGTCGGGATGGTTTCTCTTCAGCCTGTAAAAATACCAGACAGCTAATGCCGGTATGATTACCAGTAGAAAGAGGAACTGAGGATTTGCGAATTTAATCATTGTTCGGTCGTTGAATCTGATGTCACCAGGCCGGATTGATGTCCGGTATTAACAAAATCAATGCCCGATTCAAGCGAAGCTTCATTTTCCCCTGGTAATGGTTTTGCCTTTGCAAACTTGACCATATCTGCAGTTACGAGGATCCGGAATAACTTTTCAAGAGAATCCTTCTGAATTTCATGTTTTTCTTTGAGTGAATCCATGATTTCTGAAGTTGTTTGTTCGAGAGCTGGAACTATAAAACGGCCTTCTATGTACACTCTCAGAATATCGGTCAGCTCAGTATAATATTCCTTGACCTTTCCTCCCTGCCAAAGTTTTTTGACTCGCAATTTTTCCAGTTCCTGCAGTGCCCGCTCATGAGGCAATAATACGACTTTAGGCCTCAACCGGAAGATTGGCTCATTTTTCTTACGTTTTCTCAGATACCAGATAATTGCCAGAACCAGTGCAATAGTTCCCAATCCCAATAAGATCCATGGGATCATTTCACGGAAGGTTATTGGAATCTTCATAGGTCCTTTGATGGGCTTTATGCTCTTTGTTGTATCTACCGGTACTGTGTGGACTGCCAGCATCATCTGTCCGGTTAATGTCATCTGCTGGTTTGTATCCGGAAGGCTCCGGTACCTGAACGGCACAGAGGGTATGTTATAGAATCCGGAATCGAAACAGGTAAGGTTGAAGAACTGTTTATATGTTGCAGTTTGTTTGTCGGGCGAAATAGTAGTATCAATTTTTCCCCGGCCGATAACCTGGATATTGTCAAGGATTGTATCGGGGATAAAAGGCCAGAGTACCTGAGTTTCAACCGGACCGGTGAAAGAGATCGTAAGCCCGATATGGTCACCGATCAGCATAGCATTGGTATCGAGCTTTGCCGTAACTGCGACATTCTGAGAATATCCTGTTAAATAAACTATAAAAGCTGATATGGTGAAAAAGAATTTCTGCATTAAGATATTAACTTATCTATTATTTAAGCGTTCAGAATTTTAGCGTCGTGCCTCTCTCTTTTTAAACAAATTCATCAACGGTTTTATATAATCCTGGTCTGTCCGGATTCGTGCAACATCGACACCGCTTCTCAAAAAAGTATCATTAAGGTATCCCTGATGTTGCGTATACCATTTATTATATTGTGCCCTGGTTCTGAAATCGGAACTGTCGATCCAGATAAGCCGGTTGGTTTCAGCATCCCTTGCCCGGATAAAACCAACATTTGGTAAAGAGGTTTCCCTTTCATCGAAGATATGTACAGCAATAATATCATGCTTTTTGTTGGCAATTTTAATGGCATCATTGAATCCTTTATCCAGGAAATCGCTAAGAAGGAAAGCTGTACACCTTTTTTTAATTACATTGGTAAAATAACGGAGAGCCTCAGATATATTCGTTCCCTGATACTGTGATCTGAAGTCGATCAGTTCACGGATGATCCTCAGAATGTGTGATGTCCCTTTTTTGGGGGGGATAAATTTCTCTATCTGTTTACTGAAGAAGATCACGCCTACCTTGTCGTTATTCTGTATGGCACTGAAAGCAAGGACGGCAGCAATTTCGGTTATAAGTTCCTGTTTGAGAATTTTTTGGGTACCGAACTGGTTGGAACCACTTACATCGATAAGCAGCATCACTGTGAGTTCACGCTCCTCGTCGAAGATTTTTATATACGGATGATTGAACCGGGCGGTGACATTCCAATCAATATTCCGTATATCATCTCCAAACTGGTATTCCCTGACTTCCGAAAAAGCCATACCACGTCCCTTGAAGACTGAATGGTATTGTCCCGAGAATATCTGATTGCTTAGACCTCTTGTCTTGATTTCGATTTTCCGGACTTTCTTGAATATTTCAGCAGTTTCCATAGTTCAGTTGTGCCATGGGGCACTAGTGCGATTGTGCATTAAAGAAAATTCACCAATGCACAATTGCACAATTGTACCAATGGTTTACGGTACCTCTACCGTGTTAAGAATTTCATTGATGATATCTTCCGTACTGATATTTTCTGCTTCGGCTTCGTAAGTAAGACCTATACGGTGACGGAGGACATCATGTGCCACTGCCCGGATATCTTCCGGGATCACATAACCCCGTCGCTTGATGAAGGCATAAGCTTTGGCAGCTAATGCAAGATAGATGCTCGCACGCGGTGATCCTCCGTAGCTGATAAGTCCCTCAAATTTCTTGAGTTTGTAATCGGCCGGGAAACGGGAAGCAAAGACAATATCTGTAATATAATTTTCGATTTTCTCATCCAGGTAAACTTCTCTCGTGACAGCTCTCGCTTTGAGAATACTTTCCGGCTTTATAATGGTGCTGGTATGGGCATCTTCATTGGAAATATTCTGACGGATAATCAATTTTTCCTCTTTTTTATCAGGGTAACCGATTACAACTTTAAGCATAAAACGGTCAACCTGCGCCTCCGGGAGAGGATATGTGCCTTCCTGTTCGATCGGATTTTCGGTAGCAAGGACCAGGAAGGGTTCCGGGAGGATGAAGGTTTCATCACCGATGGTAACCTGACGTTCCTGCATGGCTTCCAACAATGCGCTCTGGACTTTTGCCGGACTTCTGTTGATTTCATCGGCAAGGATAAAATTGGCAAAGATTGGTCCCTTGCGCACCATAAATTCTTCTTTCTTCTGGCTGTAGATAAGTGTTCCGATAAGATCGGCAGGGAGCAGATCAGGAGTAAACTGGATCCGGCTGAATCTGGCATCGATGATATGGGCCAACGACTTGATGGCTAAAGTCTTTGCAAGCCCCGGAACTCCTTCCAGAAGGATATGACCGTTAGCAAGCATCCCTATCATCAGCCTTTCGATCATGTGTTTCTGACCGACGATAACCTTATGCATCTCCATCGTGACCAGGTCAACGAAAGCGCTTTCCTTTTGAATCTTTTCGTTCAATTCTTTGATATCCGTTTCAACCATATGTTAAAAATTTTAGGCTGCAAATTTAACCAAATGAAAAAATGCGAATCAAGCTTTCCTGTTAATATTTGTTAACTGTCTCGTTAAAAAAATGTTAACAGTAACCTTAGCTTCTATTCTATTTATGGTGATATGATTCACACCTGAGGATAGTCAGAGCTCTGTAAAGCTGTTCAACAAAGAAAAGTCGTACCATCTGGTGCGGGAAGGTCAGTTTTGAGAGTGAAAGTATATAATCGGCGCGCTTTCTGAAGGATTCATCAAATCCGTATGGTCCTCCGATCAGAAATACAGTTTCCTTTCCTCCCGAAAGGAAGCGTTGATTCAGAAATTCTGCAAAACCGGCAGAATTCATCTCCTTCCCATGTTCATCAAGCAGGACCAGGAAATCGCCTGGTTGAATATGTTTCATTATCAGGACCGATTCCTTCATTTTATGCTCAGTCACAGATAAGCTGGATGTGTTTTTCAACACCGGTATCTCGACAATTTCGAAGGAGACATACCGTTTAACGCGTGTCACATATTCCAGAATTCCCGTTTTGAGGTATTCACTTTCGGTTTTACCGGTGACCAGTAATCTTAGCTTCATTATTCTTGTCAAAGATCGTAACTTTCCCTTAAAATTGATTAACTTTGTAAAAAAGGTGCCTTATGAAAAAAGAAGCCAGTTCACCATCTCATCAATTGATTTCAATAATATCACTATTGTTGATCATGATGAATCTTCACGGATTTGGTTCAATTCTGCTTACTCCGGGCCCGGATGAAACAATAAAACTGATCTCTGCCGGAATCCATGCAGGGAACGCATCCGAAGTTTCAAAATATTTCAACACCATGGTCGATATGATACTTCCCGGTTATAACGACACTTATGCTAAAAGTCAGGCCGCACAAATCCTCAAAGAGTTCTTTTCCCAGAATCCGGTGAAACGGTTTAAAGTCACAAAGCAGGGATCTTCGGCAAATGGTTCCCAGTACGCCATCGGTGAATATTTATCAGGAAATAAAGAATACCGGGTATATTTTCTTATCCAGTCAGTCAACGGTCAGAATCTCATCCAGCAATTGAAAATAGAGGATAATACATCACCTCAACCCTGACCTGAAGTAAGATGATCAGCCCCGTGAATTTTCCAAACATACAATGACACTCGATCAAATTATCAGAAGCGCCATTGCCGAGGATCTCGGTGAAGGCGATCATACATCAATTGCGACAATACCTGAAGAGGTCAATGGAACGGCTAAGCTGATTCTTAAGGAAAATGGCATTCTTTGCGGGATCCCGGTTGCTGAAAAAATTTTTACCATAACTGATTCCGGTCTGGAAATGAAGATATTACTTCACGATGGGGATCCTGTTAAAAAGGGTGATATTGCCTTTGAGGTTACCGGAAAGATAAGACCAATACTGTCGGCAGAGAGGCTGGTTTTGAATTTCATGCAACGGCTGAGTGGTATAGCAACAGCAACAAATCATTTGGTAAGCCTGATCAAAGACCTGCCTACCCGGATCATTGATACACGTAAAACCACACCAAATCTGAGGGAGTTGGAAAAGTACGCAGTACGAACCGGGGGTGGTGAAAACCACCGTATGGGCTTGTATGACATGATCATGATCAAAGATAATCATGTTGACTTCGCGGGTGGCATTGTTCCAGCAATAGAAGCAATTCAATCCTATCTGGAAAGAACCGGGAAAAATTTAAAAATTGAGATTGAGGTCAGGAACTTTAATGAATTAGATCAGGTATTAAAATATGGTAAGGTCGACCGCATCATGCTTGATAATTTTACCCCAGAAAATTTGAGACAGGCAGTCCTGACAATTGACGGGAGGTTCGAGACCGAAGCTTCAGGTGGGATTGATGAAAAAAATATCCGGTCCTATGCCGGGACGGGTGTTGATTTCATCTCAATCGGCGCATTGACGCATCATATTATGAGTCTGGACATGAGTTTGAAGGCCTGTACTTAACATGCAGCCCGGGACGCAGCCGCGATGCAATTACCAGGCCGACCGAAAAAATGCTTTTATGAATGACCTGCGGGAAAAGTTGACAACCTCGAAACCTTTTGTCTGGCTGACCAAAGCTTCACAGAAGATCATATTGCCAGGATTTGATGGAGTGCCTTTATATGATGTAAGCCGGTTCTTTGCCAAAGGATTGTCCGACGGGTTTGTCAGCAACCGGGCGGCTGCCATCTCATTCTCGTTCTTTCTTGCAATTTTTCCTTTTCTAATCTTTCTTTTCACAATTATCCCTTTCATACCAATCACAAATTTTCAAACATACCTCCTGGATGTCATTCAGTCGTTTATTCCAAGTATGGCCTATGAAACAGTCAAGGAAACCATCATCGATATCGTTACCCGGCCAAGAAGCAGTCTTTTGATCCTGAATTTCCTTCTTACCCTTTATTTCTCTACCAACGGGGTCAACAGTCTGATACAGGCATTTAATAATACTTCCCATGATATTGAGACCCGTTCAAAAGTCAAACAGTATTTTATCTCGGTTCTTCTCGTCCTGATCATTTCCTTTCTTCTGATTATTGCAATAGGTCTGATATCATTTGGATCGGGAATTCTTCACGCATTGATGCCCGATACAATTTCGGGCAGTAAATTCTTCATCTTTTTCCTGGAATTTCTGAGGTGGATCGTAGTGTTAAGTGTTTTGCTTCTTGCCATCTCATTCATCTATTATCTTGCGCCAGCACGCAGGACAGACTTTAGGTTTATTTCAGCCGGTTCAATGGTTGCAACGGTGTTGGTAGTGGTCACAACACTGGCGTTCAATTTTTATGTTAATAATTTCTCCCGTTACAATGCATTGTATGGTTCCATCGGAACACTTATGATTGTTTTGGTTTGGATTTATATCAATGCAATAAGTGTAATAGTTGGTTTCGAATTGAATGCAAGTATCCGCAAAGCCCGGATAGGTCATCATTAATCTACCTGTTTTCTTTTCGGGATCATCAGAAGGAGTTCATTCCGGTAAGTGAACCAAACCAATGCAAGACTCACAAGTAATTGTCCTGCACCAAACCAAAGGCGGTTTCCGTTGTTTGTGAAAAATTCTGAAAAAATTACTGTACAAATAAATATAAGCGGCAGGTAAAATATCTTCCATATTGAGCCTGAAGGTAAATATCTTTCTACTTTCGAGCCAGAGGAAAAATGCCTGAACAGGTTTGACCAGGAAATTTGACCAGACCGCTCCCATCAGGCCAAAGCGATAGACGAGGAGACTGCTTACCACAATTTGAAAAACAGCGGAAAAGAAAAAGACTTTAGGCAGGACTTTGGTATTCTTAAAAAAGAAAAGGGGTGCAAGAAAAAGATAAAACCATGGGCGGGTGGCAAAGCCAAGGCAAAGGATGGAAATAAATGCGAAGGACTGGTAGTAGATGGTTTTGGTTATTACAACAGGCACCAGTAGTGGGATTGCAATGGTGACAACCGGTATAATAAGTAAGGTGATTGCAGTAAAACCATTATAATACCTGTTGACCTCTAATGTACTTTCCCTTATGTTCTGGTCCTTCCAGATTGTATAAACTTTTGGATGGATGGTGTTCGCCAGTCCGATCTGTACAAGGTCAATACCCATTGTCAACTTTACGGCAATGTCGAAAATACCTACAAAGGTCGGGTCTACCAGGAAATATTTAATGATATACCGGTCAATATAGGTCACGATCCAAAACATGATTGCATAAACTACAAGGGGTATACAATACGATGACATGCCCCTGATGAATTTTTTATTGTATTGAAATCCAAATTCGCCTAAAATAAGGAAAACAGATATCCCGCAGGATATGGCTGCCGGTATAAGCCTTCCCACGATAGGACCATACAGGGTATATGGAAAAATGTAAAGTATTGCCAGTGAGGCGCCGAGTGTAAGAATAAAGTTCGAAATGTTGAGCCAGAAGAACCTTACCGGTCTTTGCTGGTTTATCAGAAGGCTCGAGTATGATTTAAAGTAACCATTGAAGATGGCGCTGAAAACTGTGATCAGACCAAAAGGGAAAAACTGCATGGCATCATCACCCTGGAAAACAAGATAAAAAATGGAACTCCCGCTTATGAGTAAAAGCGTACCTACAAGTGTACCGATCACTGTCAGTGTCATCAGTACAGTCCCAACAAATTCCCTTAATTTTTGTTTATCGTCTTTATGCTCAAAATAGTTAATACCCAGAAAAGTATCCATTCCAAATGTTGCGATTACCTGAACAAAATACATGAAGGTCAGATAGAGTGCGTTTAAACCGAACTGAGCCGGTGTAAGCTGACTTGCAAAAAACGGGATGAGGATAACTCCGGTAGTGTAAGGCAATGCCCCGACAAGGGAATAGATCAGGGAGGATTTAAAAAACTGTCTGGATATCATCAGCTTTTATATGAAACTTTTCCCATCATGTGTGATAAACCTTCCACATCCATATGAAACAAACTGAAAATCAAGCCGGTTATTGCTCTGAGCCTCCATACGGGATTTGAGAATGAAGGGTAAAATATAGTACGAATATAATCTTTCCGGGCGGATTGAAATTCCCTGCGAATCAATTTATACCTTCCTGATAAGGCATATGCCACCATCATACGGTTTTTAAAATGCTGATCAATTATTTTCCGATCGATTGATAAGGATTCTTTGATTACCGGATCAAGCAGGGTGAAATGGTTCAGACAGTATTTCCATCTTTGATTCAACATCCTGACCGGATACATTTTGGTCGTTTGTTTCCCATATACTCGCCAGGAAGCCACCACATTTTCATCGAAATAGAATTTTCCCTTCAATGCCAGTTCTATAAGGGTCGGCAGGTCTGTTGTGGGGAAATCCGGTGGCTGGATAAATCCTCCGACCGCATCCAGAGCAGACTTCCTGCATGTAATTGTAACCGCAGGAATCATATTTTCGAGGTAGAGTTCATTCAGAGCACTTCCCAGTGGGTGGTTTCTCCAATTTGTTGAGGCTGGTATTTTATCATCCGGAATGATACCAATTTTTCTCTTTGTTTCTGCCTGGATATTAAACGCCCGGCCCCATGCAACCACCACATCAGGATAATTTTCAAGGATTTCTTTCTGACGCTGTAATTTTTCAGGTTCCCAGAGATCATCACCTTCAAGGACAGATACATATACGCCACGTGCTTTTTTCAAGCCTCTGTTATAAGTTTCGGCAAGGTTGAGGATTCCCCGGTTTATCTGATTAAAATAAATTATACGCGAATCTTTCTCCGCCCAATTTCTTCCAATTTCAGATGTCCCGTCGGTACTCCCATCATCGATTATAATCATTTCCCAATCCTGAAATGATTGTCTGATCACTGATAGGATGCAATCGTTGAGGTAATTTTCATGGTTGAATACAGGAGTTAGAATGGTGAATAGTGGCATGAACCTAAAGAATTTTGTTCAAGAAATGAATTAGCAGTGTTTCCCTTTTTTCACGTGTAAAGGATTGTAAAGCGAATAATTTTGCTCTTTCACCGGTGTTCAGGAATAATGCTTTCCTTACAGCCATCTCCAGATCAAGAATATTCCTTTTATAAATTATAACTCCTGTATCATCAATAGCGTCAGGAATTCCGTTGACGTTTGACCCTACCGGTACGCATTCACAAAGCATTGCTTCACTCAATGTGTTAGGCATACCTTCTGTTATCGAGGCCTGAACAAATACGGTTGCTTCATTATACTGACGGAAAAGAATATCTTCTGTACAAAAGTGAAATATCAGCTTAAGGTTTGGGATCTTGCTAACCTGATATTTGTTCTCAATCCATGTCAGAAATAGTTTATTAATACCAACAAGAATACAATCCAGATCAGGATTCCGTCGGGCAAGTTCAACGAAAAGGTCAAATCCTTTGTTTATAAAGTCGGATGATGAACTCATGGTACCAACTGTAAGCACCCGTTTCGGGATTTTCACTATTTGCGGATCACGGTAAAACCTGTTTGTATCAACGCCATTAGGTATTATCATCATCGGGGTCTTCAGGTCATGGATATAATATTTTATACCATCCTTTTTCCCGTTGGCATCATAATAAAAGTTCTCGTGCCAAATAAGTGATTTATGATTCGGTAGTATGTATGTAGCATTACGAAGAGCAAATTTTACCGCCCGTCCTCTCCATTTTTTATAATAAACCCCTTTTAACAATTCCGGATAACAAATGGCTTCCTGTCCCCCGGCAAAGATTATAACTCTGATGTTGAACAATTTCCCAAAAAAAGACATGACTGCAGAATGGTAATCTCCGAACCAGGTAATCATTGCAGATGTTCCACTGGAATTTTTTAAAATAAACCAACCTAATACCAACATTCTAATGACGAAATAAAATCCGGATTTTTTCTGATCAATCAGAAATGGGACAACAATGAAATATTTTTCGAGGGAGTACTGATCTGCAAGAACAAATGATGAATCAGCATGTTTTATATAGAGAATCTTTTTCATCCGGCCCGGCTCTTGCTTATATAATCTATACAAGCTGTTATCCCTTCTTCAAATGAGGTTTCCGGTTTCCACTTCAGTTCATGTAATGCCTTGCGGTTGTCGGCATAAAGATCGAAAATCTCATTCTGACGTTCCGATCCTTTAGATACGTATGGTTTTCTGATCCCGGTAAGTTCCATGACAAGATTTATAATTTCCTCTGCACTGAATGAAATTCCACTTCCAATATTAAAGCATCCAGAGGAGACATGGATACTTTTTATAAAGGCTGAAACAAGGTCGTCTATAAAAATATAATCTCTTTTTGGTCTTAAATCCATTACTTCAATAACACGGATCTCAGGATCCATGACCCTCGTTATGATCTCAGGGATAAGAAATTGGGATGATTGTTCGGGTCCGTACGCATTGAAAGGACGGAGAATTACTACTTTTTGTCCGAAGGTTTCCTTATAGAACCGGCATGCATCTTCGGCTAATATTTTGCTATGACTGTATGGATTGTAAGATTTTACAGGATGCAATTCATCGATTGGAAGGTAATCCGGCTGACCATAAAGGTACGAACTGACAAAAGTGAGACCTGTACCCGTCTTCCGGCAAAATTCAAGTATATTGACAGTACCCATGACATTTACCCGGTAAAAGTCAAAAGGATTCTTCCAGCTTTCAGGAACAAATGTTTTTCCTGCCAGGTGAATAACATGAGAAATTTTAGCTTTCAGATAAGGAATAAGGGTGCTTTCGGTTGTAATATCACCTTCAGAGACATCAATGCCTATAACATCATATCCTGAAGAACGAAGTTTGGCAACAAGAGATTTACCAATAAATCCGGATGCACCGGTTACAAGAATTGTTGTCATAAGAGCCGTGAGAGGAGATCAATATCTTCGTTTGCCTTTTCATAGTCGTCCGGACGGCCGATATCCAGCCAATAGCCTGAATATGGATAAACCTTAACGGATTGTTTGTGTTCAAGCAAGTTAAGCATGAGGTTATCGAAACCAAAGGGTTTTCCGGCCGGAACATAATCGAGTACTTTGTGGTTCATTACATAAACGCCCATGCTGACATCAAAATGATATTCAGGCTTTTCCTGAAAACCCACCATCCTTGAGGCAGGTTTATCGATCTCAATAACCCCAAAATCAATTTTTGTTGTACGCTGGTATGTGGATACAGTTAACAAAGAATTTGATTTCATATGATCCTCAAACAGATTCCGGAAATCGAGATCGGTAAGCAGATCACCGTTCATAACAAGGAAATTTTCAGGAAGATCAGGGATCAACTTGAGTGGAGCTACAGTACCAAGTGGCTGATCCTCTACTGAATATCGAATATGTATACCATGACGGGAGCCATCCCCGAAGAAAGCCATTATAATCTCTGCAAAATGATTTACACACAGAATAACCTCATCTACTCCGGATTTTTTCAGTCGGGCAAGCAATATCTCCAGAATAGCTTTCTCTCCTATGGGGACAAGCGGTTTGGGTATGACAGTTGTGTACGGTTTTAACCGGGTTCCTTTACCCCCTGCAAGAATAACAGCCTTCATAGTTTCATCATTAACAATCACTGGATTAAAATCCAGGATTAAAAGTGTTTTGTGGTTAATTATTAAATATTATAAATGTCAGTCTTATAAAACGCCATATTACCTGGCTGCTGAAACCAGGCAATGGTTTCCTGAAGGCCTTTATCCAACGTAAATCCTGGTGTCCAGTCGAGAAGGATTTTCGCTTTTTCATTGGAGGCTAAAAGTCTCTCCACTTCACTTTTATCCGGACGGATACGATTTTCTTTACTTTCGATATTGATCTGTTTCCCAAGCAAATCAGCAATTTTCTGTGCCAGGGTGCCAATGCTTATTTCATTATTGGTGCCTAAGTTTATTACTTCACCTGTACCTTTTTCACTTTCTGCCGCTTTTATAAATCCGAGGACTGTATCTTTCACAAAATTGAGATCGCGTGTTGGCGATAACGATCCAAGGATTATTTTTTCTTTGCCTGCCAGCAGCTGAGTTATAATGGTGGGCACTATCGCACGGGCTGATTGCCGTGGTCCATATGTATTAAAAGGACGTACTACAACCACCGGAGTGCCGAAAGATCTGAAGAAAGTTATTGCCAGGAAATCGGCACCAGCTTTGGTCGCTGCATAGGGAGACTGTGGATTAATGGGATGAAGTTCGCTGATAGGAACAAACTGTGCAGTTCCATAAACCTCTGAAGTAGAAGTATGGATGATTTTTTTTATCCCCAGATCTCTTGCGGTTTGAAGAATATTCAATGTACCTTTCACATTAGTATCGACATAAACATCAGGTGAATGGTAGGAATAGGGAATACCGATTAAAGCCGCAAGGTGGAAAACAACGTCGCATCCCTTCATCGCCTCTCTTATTCCATTCTGATCGCGAATATCACCGGTAAAAATTTCCAGGTTTTTATATAAAATCTGACTTTTGCTTTTGGTAATTTTATCTGAGGTTATTTTGGGCATCAAATAGTCCAACCATCCCCATCGGTTAAAGGAATTGTAATGGACAAATGCTTTAACTGTGATATTTCGTCTGAGAAGCTCCTCTACCAGATGGCTGCCGATAAAGCCACCGGCGCCTGTTACCAATACCTTTTTACCTTTTAGTTGCATTTTAATGGCCCTCTGTACATATTGATACTATCCTTTAGATGGCAAAATTAAGAATATAACCATAAAATCCGCAATCGAATTATTTTTCTATTTTTGTGTGATTGTGCCCCGTAAAATGAAGGAATTATTGATCAGGTCTATAATTTCCATATTTTTTTTCATTAATCTATCTCCCTCATTACTAATCGCTTCAATCGAAGAAGCTCAAAATTCTCGCCTTTTATTTTCATGTCGACAGGTGGATTCACTTATAAGTGAAGCTCAAAAGTTGAAACCTTATAACATTGACCAATATAAATCTTTATCCAGGGAAGCACTTCTACTCGCCAAACGACTCTCATGCCCGAAACAAGAAGCCGTCGCATTAATGTATGTTGGATGCGGATATCTCTATGATGAATTATATTACCATGCCCTAACATCATATTATGAATCAACAGATAAATTTTTAGAGGTGGGTGATTTTGATGGAGCTATATATTCGTTGTTATATATTGTTGATTGCTATTTACAGATTGATGCAACTGATAATGCATTATCATATATTCAGAAAATCGAAAGATTGTTAAATCGAACAAAAAATTCTGGCACATTTGGTTTATATTACCATACTAAATCTCAAGTTTTTTATAAACTTAATAAGCTTGACGAAGCAGAAAAATATGCATTTGCAGCCATATATTATTTTTCAAAAGTTCATGATGACTTTATGATCATAAGGTGTCTTCAAAGCATCGGAGATATCAAAATTCTGAAGAATGAGTTAGTTCGTTCAATTTTTTTCTATCAAACCGCAATTACCAAATGTTATCCTCTAAAGCAAGAGGGTGAAATTGCTGTTTTATATACCCGAATTGGCCATGTTTATCAATTACAAAAGAGAGATGATCTCGTGTTAAAATACAATTTTCAAGCCTTAAGAATTCGGGAAAGAGTTGGCACACCGGAACTGACCTCATCATCACTTATTAACATTGGAGGTTCCTACCTTCGTATTAATAAATATGATTCTGCTTCATATTATCTGAAGAAAGGAATATCGATGGTTAAAAATATTAATCGGACTCAATTATTCGAGCACGCTTATCTGGAATTATCCCGTTATTACAATGCAACCGGAAATTTAAAACTTGCACTCTTAAACTATCGCAAATACACAGATTATCACCGTAAATTAATTGAAGATCAAAACAATAAAGATATTCAAAAACTAGAAGAAAGTCGAGAAATCAGACAATTGGAACTCCGTCGTGAATTGCTGAAAAAAGTGAGCGAATTGCAAAATGTTCACTTTCGGACAACTAAGGTTCAAACAATTCTTCTTGAGGCTTTGTTTATCATTGCATGTGCAGTAGTAATTCTCATCTATATCCTGAGAAAGGGTGCTATAAAAACCAGGTTAAAACTGATTGGATTAAACACTCAGCTTGAGAATGATATAAACGAACGTGCGATTGCTGAGTGTAAACTCCGTAAAAGTGAGGAATTGTTCCGGTTTCTTGCCGAACATTCTGTCGATGTAATATCGCATCTCGACCGGAATCTGCACAGGAAATATATTTCCCCATCCTGTAAAAACCTTTTTGGATATGATCCACATGAGTTGTTAAATCAGGACCCTTTTAAAATAATTGATCCTCAGGATCATGAACCGGTAAGGACCATAATTGCATCCATGATCAGAGCTAAGGAGCCAATGTATTTTACTTACAGGATCATAACAAAGGATGAAAAGAAAATATGGGTTGAGGCTAATGCCAATCCTGTTTTCGATCCGAAAACAGGCGAGTTTAAAGAGATTTTGTCAGTCGTAAGAAATGTATCAGACCGTAAAATTCATGAAGAGGCAATAGCAGAAAATGCCCGTCAAAAAGAAATTTTATTGAGAGAGATACATAACCGGGTAAAGAATAATTTTGCTATTCTTATCAGTCTTATGGATATCCAGAAAGAAATTGGCAATGACCGGTTGCTGAACCTTTCCCTGACTGATCTCCAATTACGGGTCCGTACCATGTCACTTGTTCATGAACAGCTTTATATTACGGATAATATCAGGAAAGTCCAACTTGGTCAATATATAATGACACTTGTAAATATTATTTCGAATGCCTTTAACAAAAAACAAATTATTCTGCATTGTAATATAGGTGACTGTTTGAGTGATATCGAACTGGCATTACCACTCGGACTTATCGTTAATGAACTACTTACAAATGCATTTAAGTATGCATTCCCTGGCAATATGTCAGGAAATGTCTGGGTAACATTAAAACCATCAAATGGGGATGGGAATGATCAAAATATTGAGTATAATATTTGGGTTCTTACTGTAAGGGATGACGGGATAGGACTTCCGGAGTTTTTTACAAAGGATCCGAAATCGGGGATGGGATCTCAGATAATCAGGATCCTTGTCAACCAGATTGAAGGGCAACTTGACATCGTGAATAAACATGGGGCAGGTTTTAATCTGGTATTTTCAAATGCTTATAAACCGCCGACTAGAAAAGCATTATAAAAGACACGTTGCATAGAAATAAAATATAAACAGAAGAGTATATGAAAGACAAAAAAAATATAACTTTTATAGGTGCTGGCATGATCGGAACTGCTCTTGGTAATATACTAGCAGAGAACGATTCAGGAAATGTTCTTTTACATTCGATAGAAAAAACCGTTGTCAGGTCAATCAGTGAAATCCATATCAATACAAAATATTTTCCAACTCTTCACCTTCATTCTTCTCTGAAAGCCACTACCGATAATCGCGGAATACATACCTCCGATGTGATTTTTCTGGCTATTCCGTCTGTTGTACTTCTTGAATATCTGAAGGAAATCCATCCCCATATCCCCCCGAAGGCTATACTTGTCAATCTGGCAAAGGGTTTTGGTACGGAACATAAAACAATTATCGAATGCCTGAAAGAACATTTTCCCAACCCTGTTTGTACTCTTAAGGGACCAAGCTTTGCAAGAGAAATTATCAACAGGCTTCCGACCGGATTTACATTGGGTTATGAGAATGAAATTTTTAAATCTCCTGTAAAAAGTAATATTAAAGATACTTCCTCTGCAGATAAAGAAACATCCGTCCCTAATCAGATTGCCAGTCTTTTTACCGGTACCAACATACATTTAGACTTTACAAGCGATATCCTCGGTGTGGAAATTTTGAGTATTCTAAAAAATATTTTTGCCGTTGCGCTTGGTATTGTAGATGCTCATTTTAATTCAGCAAACCTGCGTTTTCTTGTGTTAACCAAAGCATTCCGGGAGATGAGAAGGGTATTGATCTATTTCGGTGGAGTTGAAGAGACTTTATTTAATTATTGCGGTTATGGTGATTTTACCCTTACAGCACTTAATGACCTGAGCCGTAACCGGACACTTGGATTATTGATCGGGAAAGGTTTCTTTACAGAACATGTTTCTCATGAACTTGTACTTGAAGGCCGGACAGCTCTTAATATTTTTTATGAGGAAATATCCAAAAAGATAAGTGTAGAAAAACAATTTCCAATTATTGCCGAACTGTACCGTATTTTCAACAGTAAATATGACAGTTCAGCTTTTGTAGATAACATACTAAATATCGAAGAACCCTGATTTTTTTCGTATCTTTGCAACTGATCCCACGGGGTTGACCGCCCCAGGCTAAAGCCCGGGGTTAGGATTATATCCCGAAGTTCCACGGGGTTGAACGGTTTTGACAACAGGGAAGTGGAATGGTAAGCATGCCGAGGGTTCGTGAACAGACCTCGTTAAAAGTCAGTTCTCACAGCCTATAAATGGCGACAATTATTCTTACAGACTGGCTGCTTGATTTTAGAAATTAAGCGCCTCTTGTCTCCCGGGAAACCCTTCTCAACGGTGTTCCGGATGAGGCATCGAAAAAGTTGAGATATTTCGTGGTTGTTCCCGGGTCACGAACGAAAAATAAGGGAATACGGTTCCGGTGGGTTTGTCTATGACCAGCCGTTGCCCGACAATCAACCATAGACTAAGCATGTAGAAAGCGGTTTTGCTGCCTGTCTGGACGAGGGTTCGAATCCCTCCAACTCCACAAAAGACCTCTGAAAATTGTCATTTGACATGAATTTCAGAGGTCTTTGTTTTTCCACATCCCCTTTTACACCCATGTATTTTTTGATTTTTAACCGTTGCCATAGATGAAGTGTGGTTTGCTGTAGTTATTTTTGAATAGTCATTAAATAAAGAATTTGTAAATTTGTTATTTACGCAATTTACCATGCCTGTATGTAGAATTTGCAAGAACGAAGAAAAGAATAAGAAATATTCAGTCAAGGAAATGATGCTCGGACTTAGGGAATCGTTTGAATATTTCGAATGTCAATCCTGTGGATGTGTTCAAATATCAACATTTCCGGAAAATCTTGAGAATTTTTATCCTGATGAGTATTATTCATTCAGCTCGAAACCTAAAGTATTTGATCCTGGTATTGTTCGACACATCAAGAATCATCGTTTCCGTTATCATTTTACTAAAAATGACTTAATAGGATTTATCGTTTCAAAGGTCTCAAAAACTCCTGTTTTTTACCAATATTTTAAAATTGCTGGTATAAAACCTGATTCAAAAATTCTTGATGTAGGATGTGGCTTTGGGAAATTGCTGCTATGGATGAAAAGAGAGGGCTTCACCAATATCGCTGGGATAGATCCATTTATCAAAGAAACTATTAGATATTCAAATGGACTTATTATCCATAAAAAAGAATTGCATGAAATGGGTGAGCAATTTGACTTTATCATGTTGCATCATTCCTTTGAACATATGACTGATCCCGTAAAGATCCTGCAAGAGCTTCACCGGTTGATTGAGCCCTCCGGGACAATTTTGATCAGAATTCCTATTGCTTCCTATGCTTGGCATACTTTTGGCGCTGATTGGGTAGCACTTGATGCTCCAAGACACTTCTACCTGCATACATTAGAAAGCATGAGAATTTTAGCTGCCAATACTGGTTATCAGATAACTAATGTTGTTTTTGACTCATTCGAGATGCAATTCTGGGGAAGTATTCAGTACCAGAAGAATATCCCTCTCATGGATCAAATGTCCTATCTTAAAAATAAAAAGAATTCAATTTTCTCTGAAAAAGAGATAAAAGGATTTAAAAATAGATCAAAGCAATTGAACAAGGATCAGCAAGGTGATGCTGCGGGATTTTATCTAAGAAAAACATAATCCATAAATCGGTTTAGAAAGGGTCACATATATACAATGAACTTTTTAAAAATAAAACTTTTCATTGGACTTCTAATAATTATTTCACTTAAATTTTCAACCATTTCTTTTGGACAACAATGGTTGTTCTTCCCTACTGGGATACCAAAAAACTGGCTTAATATAGGTGATCTTAATGTCACCGGTGATTCGATTACTATTGAAGCATTAATTTCACTTCCAGATTTATCTACCAATCCTGCAAAAAATATTGTATCGAAGCATACGGGCGTTGTTAACTGTAATTATCTTTTACGGCATTGGAGGTTTGAGTTGACCACAACTTCCGGTTATACCTCTGTTACAAATCCCGTCAGTTTTTGTTTGGATTCAGTTTATCATGTTGCAGCCACATATGATGGTGACAGTGTTAAGTACTATGTTAATGGTATTGAAGTGGCTTCAAAACACTGGACAGGAGACTTAGTTCAGAATTCATTTGCAGCTGCAATAGGGAATATTTCAGAGGATGGACCAAATGAGCAGTTTTTCGGGTATATTGATGAAGTCCGTATCTGGAGAATTGCACGATCACAAACTGAGATAGCAAATTATTTATACGACCTGCCGAATCCTACATCCCAATATGGATTGCTGGCATATTATAAGTTTGAAGGAAATTATAACAATGTCCAGGGAAATCCTGCTTACAACGGAGTACCGATGGGTACGCAACTTAAGGATACCATAAATCCTTATTTTTATGGAACGGTATCGTATCCACCAGTTGATGTAAGTATTACAATAATAGTATCGAATAATTCTGTCTGTGCAGGAGATTCTGTTGATTTTACTGCAATACCCCAGAATGGCGGCGACTCACCAATATTTCAATGGAAGGTTAATGGTACAAATGTCGGAACAAACAGTCCAACTTTTACTTATAGACCCTTTAATGGGGATATTGTAACCTGTGTACTTACGTCCAGTTTTGGATGTACAACAAATAATCCTGCCACAAGCAATCCGATAATAATGATAGTAAATAACAGTTATTCTGTCAGTGTATCAATTAGCTCCTCCTTCAATCCTGTCTGTAGTGGCACCCCTGTTACATTTACCGCCACACCTATAAACGGGGGAATTGCACCATCCTATCAATGGCAGGTAAATAGTATTAATTCAGGTACAAATTTACCGACTTTTACATATACTCCGTTGAATGGTGATATCGTAACTTGTATCCTCGCCTCCTCTCTTTTATTATGTGTCTTCAATAATCCGGACACTTCTAACGCAATCAGTATGGTTGTATATCCAATATTACAGGTAGATGTGTCCATTTCTTCATCTGAGAACCCAGTTTGTATTGGAAATACTGTCACTTTAAATGCAACACCAATCAACGGAGGAACAAATCCAATCTTTCAGTGGAAAGTAAATGGTATAGATGCTGGTACTAATAGTTCAGTTTATTCCTATATTCCTTCAAACAATGACCTTGTTTCATGCATTCTGACTTCTTCAGATACCAGTTGCATTACCAATAATCCGGACACTTCCAATACAATAACTATGGCAGTTATTCCTCTTCTGCCAGTGAGCGTCTCAATACAGGCCTCTGCAAATCCTTCCTGCCAAGATAGTTCAGTGATATTTACTGCAACACCTATAAACGAAGGAACAAATCCAATCTATCAGTGGAAAGTAAACGGTATAGATGCTGGTACTAATAGTTCGGTTTATTCCTATATTCCTTCAAACAATGACCTTGTTTCATGCATTCTGACTTCTTCAGAGCTTTGTACCTCAAATAATCCGTCAACAAGCAATACAATTGCTATAATTGTTAATGATAATGTACCGGCTGGAGTTTTAATCAACGCCAGCAACAATCCATTCTGCCCTGGAACCACAGTTAATTTCCTCGCTACATCTGTAAATGGTGGAATCTATCCATCTTACCAATGGAAGGTAAACGGCATTAATACCGGAACCGATTCCCCAAGTTTAACATATTCTCCCCAACCAGGAGACAGCGTTTGGTGTATCATGACTTCAAACCTGATTTGTATAACAGGTAATCCTGCAACATCGGAAAAAATCAATATGGTCGCTTTTCCTGCACCTTTAGTAACGTTTACCCGTTGTTTCGATAGCATTACAATTAATTTCGCAAAGCCTTTTCAATTAAAAGGAGGTCTCCCCTTAGGCGGTATCTATTCTGGACCAGGGGTCAATTCATCAACCGGTATCTTTACACCCTCTGTTGCGGGAACCGGGATAAAGATTTTTACATACTCATACACGAATACCTATTTGTGCAGTGCAAGTAATACAATATCAATCACAGTCTTAGATAGCCCCACGTTTAACTGCGGCAACAATTTAACCGATATACGTGATGGGAAAGTTTACAGAACTATTCAGGTTGGTTCAAAGTGCTGGATGGGAGCCAATCTGAATTATGGATCGTGGATACATTCATCCAATCACCAAATAGATAACTGTATACCAGAAAAATATTGTCCAAATGATTTACAGGTTACCTGTCAGATGGGAACAGCAACTTATCAGTGGGATGAACTCATTCAATATGGCATTACTTTAGCTCCTGATTATCAGGGCGTGTGTCCACCAGGTTGGCATATTCCTTCGGCTGCCGACTTCCAGGAACTGATCAATGCCTTCCAGGGGAGTAGTCTGGCTGGTACATTTTTAAAAGACATGTACCTGATCCCACGAGGTTTTGAAGCGATGCTTCAGGGTATGGCTTATCTGAACACTGCCTGGGCATTCACTTCATCCAATTTACCGGCGGGCAGTCTATTCTGGACTTCCACTATTGGGTCAGCAAATAAAGTAATTACCCGGGGAGTTAATAGCAGAAATCAAAGTGTTTCAATGTATGAAAGCAGTAAGGCAAATGCTTTTCCGGTTAGATGCGTTAAGGATTAATATATTGAAAAACCTACGCAAATTTTTTATGTTAAGAATTTGTGTATCGTTGGATATCTTCCTTTTTGATCGTTAAATCGCACAGAACGACCAGCCGTTCAATCACATTGCTCAACTCCCGCACATTGCCTGACCATCGCATTGATGTAAGTATTTCCATGGCTCCGGGTTCGATGGTCATGGGAGGTTTTCCGGTTGAGAAAAGAAATTGTTCAAGGAAATGTTCTGCAAGTAAAGGAATATCCTCTAACCTTTCATTTAAAGGCGGGACGTGGATTAGAATCACACCCAACCGGTGATAAAGATCTTCGCGGAATGCTTTGCCCTGAATTTCTTCTTTAAGATTTTTATTGGTTGCAGCAATAACACGGACATCGACCGGAATTTCTTTTTCACCTCCTACCCTGAATATTTTGTTTTCCTGGAGGGTTCGTAAAACCTTGGATTGGGCCGGAAGGCTCATGTCTCCTATTTCATCCAGAAAAAGTGTGCCGCCGCTTGCCTGTTCAAAATCTCCCCTGTGTTGTCTTATTGCAGAAGTAAATGATCCTTTTTCATGACCAAAAAGCTGGCTTTCGATCAGTTCAGCGGGAATAGCGGCACAGTTAACCTCAATGAACGGTCCGGAAGCACGTTTACTCAATGCATGCAACCAACGTGCAACCAGCTCTTTACCGGTACCACTTTCACCAGTGATGAGAACCCGTGCATCAGTAGGGGCAACTTTACGGATCATCTCCTTAACAGTCCTAATAGCCACTGACTCCCCAATGATCTCAACAGCCCCGACGATCTTCCGCTGAAGCGATTGAGTCTCCCTTATGAGACCGATCCGGTCGGTTGCATTCCTGACGGTGACCAGAAGCCTGTTCAGGTCGAGAGGTTTGGCAATATAATCGTAAGCACCTTTCCTGATCGCTTCTACAGCCGTGTCGATGGTACCGTGACCGGAGATCATAATCACCGGAACATCCGTTTCTTTCTGCACCTGCTCAAGCACCTCTATTCCATCCATTTTCGGCATTTTAATATCACAAAGAATCGCATCATATTTGTTTTCTTTCAGCAACCTTAACCCCTCGATCCCTTCTGCAGCATCATCCACAATGAATTTTTCATACTCCAGGATCTCCTTTAGAGTGTTACGGATGCTTTTTTCATCGTCGATAACCAGGATTCGTGACATATACAACCTCTTTGTGCCAAAGGTAAAGAATGTTTCGGTAATTTTGGATATCGGAAACAGGATACCTGTCACGAGTATTTGCGAGTATTTGATTGTGATTCATTATTTCATCAGATCATTATGTCATTTAGTCATCAGATCAGTTTAAAATTTTTGCTGATTCTTAACTCCTCATTATTAATCATTAATTCCTCATCACCCCTTTATGGCCAAAATATTTTGTTTGAACCATTGAAATATGCCTGGGCCGGAGGTCTGAATTCCTGTCAGTTCTGTAAAATCGACTTTAACCTGGACGGTATACAGGATCTGCTGGTCTTCGACAGGCATGGCAACCGGAAACTTCCCTTTATCAACAACGGAACACCCGAAAACCTCGACTATACATTTTCGCCGGGATATGCAGATAAAATTCCTGAGATCCATGACTGGATCATAACCGCCGATTATAATTGCGACGGAAAGGAGGATATTTTCACCTATTCGTCGGGAGCCATCCGCGTATATAAAAACGTGACGGATACTTCCCTCAAATTCCAACTGGTGACCAACATGCTGAAATCTTTTTATTACACCAGCTATATTGGTATCCTCGTAACTTCCGTAGATTATCCTGCCATCACAGATATTGATGGAGATGGCGACCTTGACATTCTGACTTTCTTTGGCCTTGGATCTTATGTTGAGTTTCATAAAAACTTATCCTTCGAAAATTTCGGAAACTGCGACAGCCTCGATTACAGGCTGACTGATCACTGCTGGGGTAAATTTAAGGAAAGTGAAGGCGGGAACCAGATCACCCTGAATGCTTTATGTCCGTATAAAGAATTCTCCTCTGCGACAGGATTCACTTCTTCCACGATTGACATTCCTGCCTCCCTGAACATGACCAAAACAAAAGGGAATCCGCGTCATACAGGATCAACAATGGTTGCTGCCGACCTGAATGATGATGGCGTTAAGGATCTTGTTCTTGGAGATGTGGATTATCCCAACCTTATTGCACTGACCAATGGAGGTACAAAGGATACCGCTTTCATGATCGCCATTGACACTGTTTTCCCTTCTCAATCACATCCGGTGAAGCTCTTTTCATTTCCATCCGCTTCATTTCCTGATCTTGATAATGACGGGACAAACGACCTCCTGGTCTCCCCGTTCGATGCAAATTACTATATCTCAGAAAATGCAAAAAGTGTTTGGTTCTATAAAAATACAGGGAGCAACGCAAATCCGGTTTTTGAATTCCGGACGGATCGTTTCCTTCAGAGTGAAATGCTGGATTTCGGATCAATCTCATACCCGGTTCTTTACGATCTGAACAAAGACGGATTGCAGGACTTATTTGTCGGGAGTTACGGATTTTATGATTCGTCATGGTATTACGAGGGCGTCCTTCACTCATCCTATACTGCCAGGATAGCCTATTTTAAAAATGAAGGAAGTATCACATCTCCCATGTTCAGGAAAATAACTGATGATCTTGCAAATATCTCCAACCTTAACCGGGTGGCGGTCTTTCCTGCCTTCGGTGATTTGAATTCGGATGGGAATGCGGATTTGATTATCGGCAATTCCGACAGTACATTTATCTTTTTCGAAAACGAAGGTTTTAACGGTGACACACCGGAATTCAGTCAGCCTCAATCTAATTATCAAAATATCAGAAGTGACGTTTTTAACAGTCCACAGCTTTTTGATCTCAATAAAGACGGATTGCTCGACCTGGTTACCGGAGGAAGAAATGGAAAACTTGCATACTTTATTAATAACGGAACTGCATCCTTCCCTTTATTCCAGCTTGTCACCGATTCACTTGGCAGTGTCAATGTGACCAATTACAATATTTCATATGATGGATTCAGTACGCCATTTTTTTTTCGGGATAATTCTCAGACTACGAGGTTGGTAGTAGGTTCGGAATCTGGTAAAATTTTTTATTATTCCGGGGTTGATGATAATCTTGGTGGAAAATTCAAGGAATCGGATTCACTGTTCAGTCTTATCGGCTATAACCCGGACACTTTTACCGACGGATGGAGATCATCGGCCACATTGGGTCATCTGAGCAGTTCATTATTATTTGATCTCATCACCGGAAATTTTTCAGGGGGACTGAGATATTTCAGTGGAACGATCACTCCGGGGATTGGTGATGGAAAACCCGAAACCGCCTTATCATTATCCATTTATCCCAATCCGGCCGATGATGTGGTGACCATTAAAGTCGTGCCGGAGGCCGGCAGACGACAGTCGAAGGTTGAAAATATTGAATTTT
>Ga0172374_1000345_pt1 | contig 35846 bp, 29 predicted proteins | sample LakKiv3m_FD_114536 | JGI IMG/M metagenome (GOLD analysis project Ga0172374, IMG submission 114536) | Freshwater microbial communities from Kabuno Bay, South-Kivu, Congo - kab_092012_10.3m | ecosystem: Environmental > Aquatic > Freshwater > Lake | place: Democratic Republic of the Congo... | reverse complement strand
TTGTCTGCCATAATCAGACAAGGATGCAGATCAAGCCTTATTGCCGGGAGGAGAAGTTCCTCTCGGATGAAAAGCCCCTGCTCTTACCCTTGCCCGGGGAGTCTTACGAGATCAAATACTACCGGCAGTACAAGGTAATGTCCAACAATCATATTCTTTTGTATCCTGACAAACACTATTACAGTGTTCCCTATCAATATATTGGTCAGCAGTCCAGGGTTATTTTCACCCGGACCCTGGTTCGGATTTTTGTCCGGGGACAGCTTGTTGCCGTTCATCAAAGGGATTTTACTCCAGGGAAATATACTACCGTCAAAGAGCATCTTTGCTCATTCCATAACCATTATCTGAACCGAAGTCCTGAATATTACCGGCAGAAGGCGAAAGAAAAATCGGATCTTTTGTTTTGCATTGTCGACAGGCTCTTCAGTGGTGGCAGACCTCCGGAGCAGAACTACAAGAGCTGTGACGGGCTGTTCAGTCTTCATAAAAAAACAGATCCTGTGGTCTTCGATCGTGCCTGTGAAATAGCACTTGAATGCGGTTACAACTCTTACAGGTATCTTCTCACTACCATCGAAAATCTGAAGAAAAGACCTCTGGACGCTGTAAAAGAAGATCTCAAGCCCCTTCCCCCGCACGATAACATCAGGGGGAAAGACTATTACTCACAAACAGTTATAAATTTTTAAAAAGATGAAACAAATTGAATCACAGCTAACCCGGTTAAGGCTTACCGGTATGAACAAAGGATGGAAATCCATTGTAGAAACCCGAAGAGTGCAGGAATTATCTCTTACCGATGGTCTGCAATTGCTTATACAAGCGGAAGAAGAAGAGAGGTCGATCAAGCGTTTTGAACGGTTGAGGACATCGGCCAGGTTCCGCTATCAGGCAAGCATTGAAGAGATCCATTTTGATGCTGCCAGAGGCCTGAACAAAGATCTCATTACCAGTCTTGCAACCTGCGATTATATCACAAAGGGAGAATCGGTTCTGATCACCGGTGCCACCGGTTGCGGAAAAAGCTTTATTGCCTCTGCACTTGGCCATCATGCCTGCATACACGGAAAAAATGTGGCTTATTATAACACACAAAAATTGCTTATGTAATTATTCTGGACAAAGTAGGCCACTCATTCCGGAGTAAAGTAGGCCAGTGATTCCGGAGCAAACCAGGCCACTGTATCAAAGGACAAAATGGTTCATAAAGATATTACTTTTTTTCTGTTTTTTTCTTTCTCAAAGATTCTCCTTTCAATTCAAAACGATGTGCGGAACCTGACAATCTGTCCATAATTGCATCGGCCAGGGTAGGTTCATTAATAAATTGGTGCCATTTGCTTACCGGTAGTTGTGAGGTAATGATCGTGGAGCGTTTGCCATAGCGATCCTCCAGGAGTTGAAGCAGGGCAATGCGAGCCTGATTCTCTATTGGAGTAAGTCCAAAATCGTCGATGATGACCAGAGGGATCTTTTCAATTTGATTAAGTAGCTTGATGTATGACCCGTCAAGTTTAGCCAGAGATAATTTTTCCGTGAACCTGTTCATTCCAAGATAGAGTGATTTGTAACCAAGCGTGCACGCCTGACGACCGAAGGCGCAGGCCAGGTAACTTTTACCACAACCGGTTGATCCCGTGATGAGGATATTCTCCGCGCGTTGGATAAAAGAACAATCGGCCAGGGAAAGAATCTGATCGCGGGTAAGGTTGCGTTCAGGTGAGCAGTGTATTTGCTCGAGGATAGCATCGTATCGCAGGTTGCTTAGTTTAAGATACATCTGGGTGCGTTGATGCGTACGGCTGTGTAGTTCCGCCTCAACGAGTCTGGCCATGAGCTCGTGAAGTGTGGGAAGTTCATGAGAAGGCAAGGTCAGGGTGGTCCCATAAGCCTGTGCCATTCCAAACAGCTTAAGTTGCTGCAAATGTTCAAGGGTTTGTTCGGTGTTAATCATCTGAAATGAGTTTTTTAGATTAATTTATGAAGTTATTGATATGATGTGGCCCCCCTGATGTTTTCATGTTCAGGGAGGGTAAATAGTAGGTCCGTCTGTGGGGAGGCTTTATCAAGATTGCGTTCAAGAATGCTTTTAACCATCATATAAGTTACTCTTGATCCCAGGAGTGCGCGCTGGCATGCTGCTTCTAACCGGTCATTCCCATACTTGTCTCCAAGCCGAAGTAATCCAAGACAAGAGTTGTATGTTTGTTCAATGAAGATTTTTTGATCCAGTATTTTACTGATTGCATTCACGGTATTCAACCCAATAGAGGTAGCCTTGGTAATAAAATATTCCCGGTCGTAACCTTTGATTCTGGCATAATAGCGCTGCCCTGGTGAAAGGTGTTCTTTCAGAGTAGTATGGCCATTTCTTTGATAACTTCGCCGGTGACAGGCAACACGAACCATGTTCAGGTAAATTTCCACGTGATCCGTATCATAGATAACATCTACGGTTTTGCCAATGTGAATATATGGGACACTGTAATGATGCCAGTCCTGACCAAGGGTAACGTGGCAGTTTCGTTGCACCTTTGCCTGTATCTTGGTTTTAGGGATAAAAGGCTCTGCTGGTAAAGGAAGAAGCAGCGGCTTCTCGTGAAGGTTGAACCGGTCGAGCCGGCTGTAATTGCAACGCTGCAGATTACGTCTGTTCAGTTTGTCTAACTCCTCCCATAGTGCATGGTTCATTTGCTCTATATCATGAAAGACCGTATTGCGCAACGGAGCATAGATGCGATTATAGGCTACGTTCACATGAGTTTCGACCGAGGCTTTATCCCGGGGTTTTCTAACCCGGGTGGCCATCATGGTGGTTCCAAAATGTAGTGACCACTGTTGGGCCAGTTCTTCAAAAGCAGGTTCATAGCGGTTGGACTTTTTAACAATCTGCTTCATGTTGTCGGTCCTTGCCGAAAGGGGAACCCCTCCAAAGAAGTTCACCGCATTGTTCAAGGCTTTCAACAACAATAACTGAATACCCCTGATCATCGCTTCAACATAGGTGTATCCTGAAAAAGGTAGCACGCAGACCAGAACCAGGCACCAGGTAACTTCCCCGGACTGTTGATCCACTAACGGGATTTTATCACCAGCAAAATCAAACATCATACTGGCGGCAGGATCATGATCAAGTATCATTACAGCCCTGCGGGTCTCTATATACCGACTCAGATGCTCGCAAAACTGTGCATAACCGTAACCATCCTGAATCTTTTGCCGATACTCCTCCCACAAGATCATTCTCGTGGCATGAGGCTTTTGAAGTTCATCATATAATGTGGGAATACGTTGCTGAAGATCTTCCAGACGCCAATCTTTCTTTATTTCCTGAACCTCTTTCTGAAAAAGGGACGAGAGTTCTTCATCTGTGAGTTTTAACAAGCTTTCGACGGTCTTATCGAGCTGCTGAAATTGCTGAATGTACCCATTGACGGTCTCTCTTGAAAGATGCAGGAATCGTGCAATCTGTCGATTGGATTGGCCCCGGGATTTTTGTTGTAAAATGCTTCGAAGTTGCAACATGGTGATAAATTTGTTTGCCATCGTACAAGGATTTTTGATCCTTATACGAGCCCATGTTGTTCATTGATACAGGTGGCCTGGTATGCGCCAGAATGTCAGCCTTCGGTTATCCTGGTCTGTTGAAAACTTGTTATCACAGAACGGATTTTTCTCCGATAACTGGCCTGGTTTGCTCCGGAATCACTGGCCTACTTTACTCCGGAATGAGTGGCCTACTTTGGTCCAGAATCACTGGCCTACTATAGTCCAGAATATTCACTTATGCGGATAAAGATGGCAAGATTAGATGGCAGCATTATGAAATTTTTTGATAAACTTGCAAAAGCTTCTCTTTTAATACTGGACGATTTTGGCTTATCACACCTGGAACAGCAACAGCAATACGATCTGATGGAAATCATCGAAGATCGTCATGGTCGTGTATCCACAATCATTGCAAGTCAGCTGCCGGTTGGCAGTTGGTACGAGATAATCGGTGAGGCAACCATTGCAGACGCAATCCTGGACCGATTAGTGCATACATCACATCGAATAGAACTGAAAGGAGAAAGCTTAAGAAGAAAAAAATAACTGCAAAAATGTCATACTACATCTGTTCTTTGAAATAAAACCCCCTGGGGGGTCAATATCCCGGAATGGGGGTCAATATCACCGGAATATCCAACAGCGCCATATCGATGGAATTCTCATATTTTAAAGAATATTTAAGCTGGCGGATGAGCGAGTACCGGTTCTTCAGATATAATTCCCGGTGTTCAAGGTTCAATCCGGAATTTGGCTGAAAAAATACAGTGGAAAAGTTCGTCCCCCGGTCCTTGAAACCATTCCTCAGGGTAGTATATCTTTGTTTCTGTAATATCAAACTTACTAAAAGCTTAAATATTCCTTATTTCTGTTAAAAAAAGCTTCCCAACTAGCTTCATCATTTACTAATTTTCCTGAGAAGTATTCAATAATTGACTCATTTCCCAACATTTGTAAATTATTTCTGAATGCATTAAGTATGCTACTATTATTGAATAATTCCTGCTCTCTTTGGTGTACCGAAGAATAAGATACGTGATATTTCTCACAAAAAGGTTTAAGAATAATTTCGTCAGAAGGATTAATACATTTCATCGGATTAAAATTACACCAGAACCACAATCTCACGTTTATTTTCATGTATAATTCATTATTCAATGTCATGGTTTCAGATTTTATCAGTTCTGGTGGACGATAACCTCCTTTTGTTAATAGATACATAATCCCGAATGCATTTGACCATCCAAGAGGCCAAGCTGAATGTAGCCGTTTTGTATCACCTAAACCACCAATGGCTTCCGGTAAATAATGATTAATTGGTGAAACTATTTCCGGATCCTGAAAGAAGCTGTCAAATTTTTCTAGATAATGCTTTACCGAAATATCTTGGTTAATATTTCCCATTATCTGACAATTTAACAACATTGGATAAAAGATCCTTTCTTTGGCGGGATCAATTTTATTAAGCTTGCTGATGTATTCAGAGATGATGTATTTATTTTGGCTGATAACTTTCTGATCATCGAATGGATAAGCTTGAAATGGCCAGGCATAAAGACAATAATAATCTTCAAGCCGATCATCATAAAGTATACCGGTAATATTACTAAATGCTATTTTAAAATGATTAGAATTATTATTCCAGAATAGTCCTTCTGCATTCTTTTTCAACTCATCTGCTTGAATTAATAATTCACTTTCATTCAGAAGATCAGCAGCGGCATAAAGAGCCCCTACCGATTGAAAATTGGTATAAGCTGACTGTCGGGATGCTATCAAATGAGGATTCGTTTCAATATCAGTTATCTTTATAAGGTTAGAAGATATTGAACCGGGAAACTCATAACAATCACTAGATGGACGAATAAGTCCTGCTTTAATATTATATTTATATGTACTTTTTAAGTCTTTCATTATGTAATCAATGCATGGCTGGCAACTGAAAATTAAACTCATGGTATTTTTAACTTCATTTTTTGGGACAGTTAATGTTACAGCAGAACTGGTTTTATTAATTGCCTTTACAATATTATTTGCGAGTTTTCTTATCTCTAATGGATCAACAGGAAGCAATCCAAATTTTTGTTTATAATACCAGATTGCCAATAAAACATTAGCCATTTGATCTTCTTCAAGTACACCATATTTAAAATTATAACCCAGCTCGGTCACTGAAAAATCTGGAAGTTCACGACGCCCAGGTACTCCGACATATTCTTTTCCTTGACTATCATAACATTGGTACCACTTATCTGTAGCTTTAAAATCCGGAATTGAAAACAAATATTTTCTAAAATAATTATCGGCAATTTCTTTAAATCCAAGAGTAATCCAAGTAATGACCTGATAACTGGCATCTCTTGGCCAAACCGGATAATATTTTGGGATAAGAATAGGAGAAGCAACTATCGCTCCTGTATTTCGATCAGCTAAAAGCCGATTTGTGATGACTAACCATTTTAATAGCTTAACTTGATAACCTGTGGGATCAAGCACTGTAAGCTTATTAATGTATATGCCAGAGCTGTCAATAAGTGGCTTGTTAACGGATTTATTCCACCAATTTTTAACTTCATTCTTTTGTTGATCGGAATTAGTATTTCTCAAAATATTTAATTCATTCTGAACTTCCACTTCTGAGCTTCCTGCCGTAATAAAAACACGAAATGTCCTAGTTTCACCTGGTTGGAGAAAACCGAGATCCCAAATCATTAGTGCATTTCTTATGGGATATAACCATTCCTCCCAGAATTTATCTGCCAGATTTTCACTAGTTGTATAATTTATTTGATAACATCCTTGATTAAAAGCCAAGTTACAACCTTTAGAATCAACAAATTTAATACTTGAATTTGGCAATGTTGAAGCAAAACCACAATAAACCTGTTGATTTTTTTCCCCCCATACCAAATTCCCATTTTTGTAACCCACATTAATAATGCCTTCTGAGGTCCAACCGGGAATCGATATTGATGAAAACGGTGTATTCAAAAGGTAAATATTTGGATTCTGGTTTTTTCTACATGGATTAATAAGGCCATAAAATGCCAATCCCGTTCTTGCCAGATATGAACTAGTATTAGTTATTTTAAAAGAATAAACAACTGTATTAATATCGATCAGACTAAAAACATCAAATTCAATTTTGAAGTTTTTTACATTATAAGCAAAATTAAATGAAGGATATTCCCATTTATGTGACTTTTGGCTGTTAGGATCATTATTCAACCATGTAACTTCTGCATTTTTTTCCGAAAATGAAACCAAGCCGGGAAAACATCCTAGATGTGCTGGCGCACCGAACAATGGATCGTTGGCATTTGGTCCTGTGTAATAAGGAATCTGATCATATGCCCCTACGGACGGATAAAAAAAACAAACCAGTTTCCCTTCCCTTGACAAACCTGCGCTTATTTTTCCATCACCAACAAGTGCAGAAACAGGGGCGACGCCCATTAAATCAACCTCATTTTGGCAAAAACATGATAACCAAAATATATAAAAGATATTGAAGAGTGTAATTCTAATCATATGTTGAATGGGTATTATAATTTATCTAGTAAAGGTGAAATTGGCTCATTGGGATCTTTTTGTTTAATCTTAATAATTTCCAAAACTCTTTCAGCTAAATAAGGGTAATCTGTAAAGTTAAAGCTATAATTTCGAAAATAATATGCGAGTTCAGAAAGAATGGTTTGCAACTTCATTTTTTGCGAATAATCATCATTGGCAGTAAATGTGCTATCTATATTGATGATCTGTTTAATGGTATAAATGAGGCCATTATTATGCAGTTCGTATCTAGATAGTTTATAAACAAGATTCCTTACAAGCTCAGTTTGAACTAACATTGATAATTGACTTTGTGAGGCTCTTACTCTTGGTTCGTTGTATTTTTCAAATAGAACTTTTTCTGAAATAAAATAGTTTTGTAAATGAGACAATTTTTCGGTTATTTCAGGATTATTCACAAATATTGCTAAATCACGTTCTATGGATTTTAAAGTAGAAGATAATATTAATTCATCAAATTGCCGATTGTACATTTGAATTATTTGATTCAATATATCCTGTTTACCAATTTCTATTCCCCGAATTAATTTTTGTTCACCAAGCTTCTTTTCTTCATCAATTCGAATTTCTTTTTGTAAAATATTTTTTTCATATTCTACTATCTGCAAGCTATCTTTTTCAAATTTTACTTTAGTTTCATTTAAAAAAACAATTTGAGATTTAAGCGTTTTAACTTCTTGACACAATTTAGCTGTATCTACTTTTAATTTTTCTATTTGATTTTTATTTTCTTTATTCGCATTAATCATTAGTTGTAAACTGTCTTTCAACGATTTCATTTTAAGACTGTCAATTTCTTTCTGCATGTCACGAATTACAATAGTAAACTCTTTAAAACTTTCCTGCTTAACACTTTCCTGCGAAAAAGTAAAAGAAAAGGTAAATAGAAATAACAACAATGTTAATATCCATTTCATCTTATTTATCTCCTTGTCATTTTTTATTTATGTTTAAAAAATAATCAGTGGCTTCACGATTGTATTTCTCTAATAATGTATTTAAACCTCTTCTACCATTGTAAAAATCAATCTCCTCAATCCTATAAAGAGTATTATTTAATGAATTAATCTCTCTCTGCAGAGGATCATGTATTCTATTATTAAAGTCAGGTTGAATTTTAAATTCTTTATATCTACCACCATTATCATTTATTTTTCTTTGTAAATAACTAATGTGCTTATCAAATAGAATTTTCGGGGCATCTTTTAAACCGTTCTTCAATTTAGAACATTTACTTATATAATGGATAAAAATATAGTTGGCAAGGTAAGCTCGAGACCTTTCAATTTTTTCACTTACATCAGGAAAATTACTATAAAGATCGTTATTAGAATACGAAAACCCATAACATTGGGAGATAAATTTACTAATTTCATAATATTTCGAAATAATTGTGTCTATAGCACGAAAAGAATTTTCAACCGGGCCTCGTTGATCTAAATATGATGAGCTACTGAGGATATTTACTTCATATTGAATAAAATGTAAATCATTTATTTCCCATTCAGTGCCATTGAAAACATGCATTGCCTGCTCAACAAATTTAGGTGCATAAGCAGAAAAGAGATCTTTTAACAAAATCTCTCTCCACTGATCGTTGTTACTGCTGTTTTTAATTTCTTTACCATTGGGCGAATAACTAATGCCTAAAAAACCTTTCACATAGTAATCGTTAATTCGATACTTAATATTAGTATCACAATTCCTACAAAGAACATTTGCAGGTTGTTTTTTCAAAGAATCAATCTCCACCTTAATTCGTTTAATATATTGATTTATTGGAGGAATAGTTGTTTGAGGATCCATAATATTTTTTGGCCACCATTTAATTGCAAAAAACACGATAATAGCAATAAGAAAAAATGATAAAATAATTTTTAATGATGATATACTTTTTATTGTTGTCATATATTAATTATTATTTGTTTTGTAATTCATTTAATTTATTTGCATTTATTCTAACTTCTTCGTTAATCCTTGCAAATTCTTTAAATTTATCACTATTAAAGGTTATTTCATGTAAAAAGTCAAGAATTTCTTTCTCTTCTTTATTTTTGTTATTTATCCTTCTATATTTGTTGTACAAGCTCCTATAGCAATCCATTGATACAGGGCCGAGCTCATGAACTAAACTCCAAAATTCATCTTTAAGAGAAGATTTCTGGTTTTTTGATGGTATTTTAATTAATTTGATTTCAGATTCTCGATTGTCAATTTGATTGCTTTGTTCTTCTTTCGGTTTTGCGTTTTTACTTTCTGTCTCATGCGAAGATTTATTTGTTGTTTCTGTAGATTTAATATCGTTGTGTACTTTTCTAATTAACGCTGCAATTTCATTCAAATCCATTAAGCTCACCCCTATATTCTTCAATTTATCTCCTATTTGATTTTGATATTTATCCTCGATACTATCTATTGAATGCATAAAATTTTGCTGAAAATCTGAATAATTTTTATTTTTTAATTCTCTTATCCTACCAAAATTGATATCTTTGCGAAGAATGATTGCATTCTCTATCTTATCGCAAAAATCAAATTGATTTTGAAATTCATTTGTTAATTTTTCATCATCGTTACCAAATAATAATTGTAAGATCTTTTGTAACCGACCTTTTTTAGATATATTACTAATGTTATTTGTTGAATTACAGTAATGTGAACTTAATTCTTTCAAAGTGTCTAAATTTAGCTCTATTCCATTCACATAAGAATCTATTTTATTATTAATTCCCTCTATTTGTTCGAGTTTCATGCTTCCTGTACTATCTGATATTTTTTTATAAATATAAATAGAAGCAATTGCAATACTTACCACAACAATTAAAATCAATACCCACATCCCAATTTTATAATACCACAATTTCTCGAAAACTGCTTGGCATATGCGTTCATTTTCATTAATTTCCCAATCGACAAATTTATAACCAAAATGTGGTTCTATTTTAAAAGGTGGCTTACCATCCCATACTCTAATTTCATTTTCTGGCCAGCTTTGAATTCCTTCCTTTTTATCTACCTTTAAAATATATTTTTCCCTAGGATAATCACTTCTATCGTTTAAATTATCTTTGTTTTGCAAATCAACTTCTTTTATATTGTCGCCTTCATTAGGACAATATCTAAAAGTACTTGTAACATAATCTCTATGGGATACAGAAATAGTAAAAGTTTTATCAATATCTTCTCCGATAAAGTCAATTGTACCTTGTTTATCATCAATTTCTACATTATTAATGTGAATTTTGTAGTCATATAAAAGTCTTTTATCACCTTTAACTTCGAATTTTATTTTTTTTATTTCCTTTAATATCAGATCAATAGTTTTTCCATCATCTTCTTTTAAAATTTCTTTTTCTTCCGGTATAAAATCTCTTTTTTTTGCAACAACTGTCCATCTATTTTGCAGTTCCTCTTCAGTAAGTTTGACTTCTTTATCTTTTACATTCCGTTCGATTAAATTACCTTTGTTTATAAGAATAATTTTTGCATCATCTATCTTAATATCAAAGCGGTTTTTCACTTCAAATTTAAAAGTGTAAGTTGTTTGTTCTAGATCAACCTCTTTAACAGTTATTGTTTGGGCAGTATGATTTACGAATAGAAATTTAGAATCTATTTTATACCATTTATCGTGTGTCTCTTGCGAATTATAAAACTGTTTCGACCAATATATTCCTAAGATATCCTCCTTATAGATTTTACTATTATTTGAAATACCTTTGCCATTTATTGTTACATAGACTTTAACACCATTATTTGTCAATTGTTTGTATAATAATCTGTAATATTCCAAATTAACTATTTTTGTCAAATCAGCGTTTGGTTCGTACTGTAACGCAAATAATGGATTTTCAAGGCGATCTATCCATCTTTTTTCAATAAAAAATATTCGCTTGAATTCTTTGTACTCTTCTTGGAAAGGTTCATCAAAATATTTTTGAAGTGATATATCATCGGAATAATATATATAAGCAGCTCTTCCTTTGCCTTGCTCATAGTATTGTATACTTTCAGTGGAATTTAGTTCATATTTATCAACTGATTTATTTATAAAAGTCCAATCTTCATGAATATTTTCAAGAGTATTTCCTTGAGCGTATTTGTCACAATAAATCATTAATAACTCGTCAAGTAATGCTTTCACATCCTTACCTGCTAATTTTTTGTCGCATGGAATAAAGAGTGAAATATTAATATTTCCTACTCTTTGTCCAGCCATCCCATCAGTTAGAATTCTGCATTTTGAAAACACTACTCCGCTATATATGAAGGATAATGAGAAAGCCTCTTGCCCAATGGAAAAACCACTGCCTGAATCATTTCGAATATCCGCAGCAATAGACCGAATTAAATTATCGGATCTGTATAACTCTAAAAATCCCCCTTTTGTGCCTGCTATACAAATTCCTATCATAAAAATTACCTTATGACGACATCTAAAATTGATCTTTTTTGAGGTTTTATTTTCAATAGCCGTTTAATCAATCTTTTTGATGGTTCTTTGTCAATTTTACAAATTCTTTTAAAGTAAACTTCTCCAATAGAAAAAGGAATAATTTCATAACTTTGATTATTTATATTCTCGTGGGAACAAATATTTTCAAGATTTTTCCTGAAGGACGGGAAGTTATTTTCTAAAAAAAAGTCAATATTTTGTTCTAAAGTTGATTTATCAGTATCGTAATAGCCGTAAATCAAATCACTTTTTGTTATTACTAAATAAATAGCATCCGTATTATTTGCAAAAACCTTATTTATTTCTATCCATTTCATAGCTTCAGTCATATAATCACTTTGTGAACGATTATGTGATGCTATAGCTGTGGCATTATAATCAATAAAGAAAAAATGAATCTTTCTATTATTCCCTTTTAAATAAGAAGTAAGAGTTTCATATGTCGACTTTAAACTCTCAGGAATTTCGTCTAATTCATTATCTTTAACAAAGCATTGAAAAACTTCGCCACTGAGTTCTATTAAAGCAACTGATCGAGGAAACTTATCACCATCATTTTGTAGTGTAAATGGTAAATACTGAATATTATCAGTATTTGTTCCTTCTGGTAAAATACCTATATCCTCTCTGAAAATATCTTTCAGGTCATTAAGATATCGTAGACCAGTACCAAATCCAGTTTTTAAATATTTCTCATCGTCAGCAGTCTTCAAAAGAGCTGATAGTGCGCAAGTTTTACCTGAATTTAATACTCCCCAAAAGTAAACTTCTGTAAAACCTTCTGGAATACTCTTCGGAGATTTTCCTACGCGAATTTCAACTTTTTTGTACTTTCTAACTTTCTGAATAATTGGAAAAGGGATTTTACAATTAATTAAATCATAGTCAGAAATAATACCGGAATCAATATCTTGTTTAATTGTTTCAGGACGATAATAATTCCTATCGTCTTTGATATTCTTTATTTTTTTTTCAAGTTCACCTTTAACTGCTTGTTCTTTGAATAGAATTTCTGCGATTGCATGATCCGCATCTGATCGATGAATCCCTCGAGGAAAATTTGCAATATAGTCAGTATAATCACTAAGCTTATCCTCACCCCTCGATTTTTTATCTATAATTTCCTGCCACATTTCATTGTCTCTTTTCTCCCATTCAAATTTTAATTGTAGAATTTTGTTGCGTTTGCTTAAATCTAGTAAACCAGTTTCAACTATTTTGGCTAAGGTTGTATTCCCATTCTTAATTAGTTCCCAAAGTTGTTCAGCTTTGAGGTTAGGAATGTTTTTTAATATTTCTTCTTCTTCCATTTTATTTATATTTTAATCAAATACTATTTTTCCACCAGATTTATTCCCTGATTTGTTGCGAGATCTAAAAAGTATGGCTCTCAATCCAGGATATTTAGAGTGTCTGTGTATTGCAATATAAGGCAGTAATATTAAGATATATATCACTATTGAAATGATGACAGTAACCATCGTAGGACTGCGCTTTTTAGTAATTTTATAACTTGCATTATCAAAATTAAGTACATAATCAAAATCCTTGGTGTTTTCACTGGTTGCTCGAAACTTAGAAAAAGCTTTCAGCTTTTCTCTCCAAGAGCTTATCTCGACTTTTGCCTTATTCATTATTTTTACAATTTCAATCGGATTCCAGTTTTTAATCTTTGATTTTGAATCGGCAAGCCATGTAGAATCAGCCCGTTCCATCTCTGAATAATTTGAAGGATAGAGTTGTGTTTTTAATTCAAATATTTTGTTTTCAATTTGGGTGGTATCATCCACTCCATTAACGAAGCCATAATCTTTATATTCTTTTATATTTACGCCTTTTTCATATGCACCTACAATACTTTCTAAAGTGCTTTTATATATATTAAGACGGTTATTGGAATAGTTTTCGTAATCAGAAAACATACTTTCAGCTTGAGTAATATTAGAAAGTAAATTTTGTTGAATTTCTGATTTATTTTCATAAACCACAATTGAATGTGAAAATATTGGTAACGTATTATAGGCCAATATTACAAAAAAAACAAGTAATAATCCTTCTGAAATAATACGTATCCTGGAAGGGCGACTGGTTTTTTTTAGAAATATTGCTACAGTTATAGTTATACTAAATAATAGGGCAATTATAGCTGATGAGATTACGCTCGAGATTGTATCTCCTAATAAAAGAAAATTAAAACTCAAATAGCAGACAAAACTATAAACCACGGACACTACTGTTAATAAAATTACAGCGGTTAATTCTCCTCGAGTTAAAGTTGAAAATACTTTTAATCCCCTCCGATAAATCCCAAGCCGTTCGCTGCGGAATTCGGGGCCGGGGCCTACCCCAGAGTTCATACTATTGATGTTTTTCATTTCTATTCTGATTTATTTTTTATAATTCATGTTCCTTCTTATATTTTGTAATTCACGGTCGATTTCATCTATCTGCTTTTGTAGCCGTTCCCGCTCGCGTAAAAGGTCTTCATGAGTTCTGTCTGAAAATGGAGGATTTGGTGCATTAGGGTTTCGAAGATTATCATTATTTCCTAAAACAAAAGTGCAGATGTGGATTCTACCATCTTCTTTCTTTATTACACCTGTAAATTCTTCTGTTTTATCGCCGTATTTTACAATAATTTTGAAAGGGGTTTCATTAATTAATGTTTCATGTTGTTTAAAAAGCCATAAATAAACTTCGTACGTGCCATTTGGTGCACCACCTTTTGGCCAATAAATGTTTTCGATGGGCGTTTTGCTTTCGTTTGGGTGTACATTCATATCTATTTCGAGCCTGCCACCGCTTGGCACTTGTTTATTTTTGTACCATACCATGTTGCCATCAGGGTCTGTGCAAGCCAAATCCAAATCATTATAGTTGTTCCAGCTTAAAAGTACCTGAACATCCCCGGTTGAAGGTTTTTTCGACAGACTGTCGCAATCGGTAAATTTCCCTGATTTTACTTTCTGCAACGCTTTGTCAATTTGAATTAGATTACCAATTTTCCTTTCGGTCGGGAGGCCAGTACTTTGTAACACGCATATTATTTGTTCAGAAGTAATGGCTTCATTCAAGCTTTTAATCAGTGCAACTGTCCCTGAAACTATTGGTGCAGCCATACTCGTTCCGTCCATAAACTGATAGCTGTCATTACCCACAGTGCTGTAAATATCAACGCCAGGGGCCGAAATGGTAGAATAATCGCCATAATTGCTAAACCCTGCTTTGTGGTATTCGCGATTGCTTTTATCCACAGCCGAAACAACGATAAAATTCTTAGGACGATTCATTGGATTAACACCAGCTAGCATATTTTCGTTGCCAGCGGCAACAACAATAATCGCTTTATGCTTGTTGGAGATTTTCATTATTTCATTCCAGAGCCGCTCTTCTTCTTTGAAATGATTATCTTGCAAATCAAGTTGTTCATTGTCGGATAATTTTCCTTTAAATTGAATTCCAAGAGAGACATTAATAACATCAGCACCTTGATAAAGGGCATAAATAATGCCATCCAGAACAGAAGTTATTGTCATAATATTCTGTTTATCTGCGACTTGTACAGGCATGAATGCACATTCAGGTGCTACTCCGCATAATCCTTTACCGTTATTGGCAATAGCTAAAGCCAATCCTGCAACGTGTGTACCATGATCTATTTTTTGAGGAAAAATTTCCTCAGAATGGAGCCAGACATTATAAGGCATTACAACTTTACTCTGGAGTTCAGGATGTTTTAAACTAAATCCATCATCTATAATAGCAATGGTCAATTTTGGAGAACCTAGTAAAATATCCCAGGCCTTGAGGGCATTTATTGCTTTGAGAAACCATGATTTATTTGGGTCGGCAAATGCGGGATCGTTAGGCATATAATTACTTTCAAATAAAGCTTCATCAAACACGAAGAGATTGTATTCAGGTTTAAATTTGGAAGGAATTTCTAATTTAAGTTTTATCCGTTCTTCCGGTGGAACCTCTATTTGCATACGCTTCACGACATCATCGTAATATACTACCTTGTATTTATCATCAGGATATTTTACTTTGAAATCTTTTGCTAAATTCATAATGGATTTGTCTTCATTTTCCATCAGCACATTTAAACGGTTACTGATAATTAAAGGATTATCAGGGTCGCGAATTATTTTGCTGGTATCAATCGGGGGTAAAATTCCTTGATTGGGAGGTAGGATATCTCCATATTTAGGTGGTGTGGGTAAAGGTTCGTAAGGATTACCTGGATCGTAAATTCCACCGCCATGGCCCACACGCGGGTCGTTGTGTATCCATGGTTTGTCTGTAATGGGATAAGGAATTGGTGATGTGACACCTCCTCGATAACAGCTTCGAAACAGCAACCATATCAAAGTTAATAATAACAACAATAAAAGCAGCCACAACAACCATTTCAGGCAACCTTTTCTAATTCCTATAAATAATCCCCTAATCCAATTCCAAAAACGTTTATACCATGGTAGGGGAGTGATTATCGGTTTATACTGAGCCGTAAATTCAGTATCGCTGGTTACAATATGATTAATCGGATCTCTGTCCCATCCGTTAAATTCGAAGCCCTTTTTAGGTTCAATTTTAGGAATATCATTCTCAGTTATAAATTCACCTGTATGCTTTAATAATTCTGGGGTTCCATTAAGAACTCCTCCCTCACCTGGCAAAAACCGAATCATATATGGATTTATTGGAGGCAACACAGGTGTTTCACCCTCAAGTTTTGATGGGACAGGTTGTAAAGGTTGTTCTGGTTGTGGCTGCGGCTTAGGCGGAAAGAGATATTTAACCGCAGTGCCAATAGGTTCTCGTACATTTTCTTTTAACCGCATTCCCCAAACACCCAGAACAGTGCAACCATCGAAGCAAAATATAAAATCATCATTAATAAATTTGATTGTGTTTCCTAAACATTCAGCTTCACTCTTTTTACCTTTTTGGTGAAGAGAATTAATAACTTTTTTATAATGAGCAATTGATTCATTCTTTATATTATCGTATTTCTTATACTCTTCACCTTGCAATGCGGATAATCGTTGGGGAGTTTCAATATAAGGCTTACAATACCAAATAATAGAGTCCCCTTCTACGATTGGTTGTGATATAAAATGTTGGTATTTCTGATCAATTTTTATTTTTATCACATTCTCAATATCATCAAAACGAGTGAATAAATCAAACTTTCCAAGTCGTTGAATGTCTTTGAAATACTTTGAATATTCTTTTGTAATACAAAGTTTTGTTATTCTCGCCATGTTATTCTAATATTTAATAGTTTGACATTTTTCGAGAATTCTACCTAAAATACCATTTGCTATGGGATCATATTCAGGGACACCATTAGCTACAACAAATCCTGCTTTTAATAAATCACTCCATATTATATAATTTCGGAAGTTAGGCAGCATTTTAATTTCATCTCTTGGTAATTTTGGTCTGTTTAATAATTCGGGTACATTTTTCAATTTAGTAATTAATTCTACTACCTCTTCTCTGCTAATTTTTTCATATTTTAATTCATTGTGCTCCCAAAGCAACATTCCTTCAATATTTTCACTGGCTTTTTCCAAGTCATTAAAGTTTGATTCATCGTAAAATTCCAATCCGACTGAACATACAAATTTATTGATGACTTCAGTACTAATATCTGCAATCATTTCATAAACTTCTTCGATGTTACGATATCCATCAATATAATGCCTGATTTTGGCTGAAATAATTTCTTTAATTTGTAGTTTAGTAAATAATCTTTTTAACATATTTTGAATATTCTGTAAATCCTCTTCAGAAATTTCATCTGCAATATTTTGTCGAGCTGTATCAAAATGAATATTAAAGAAATATGATTCCAGAGAAAGAGCCAATATTTGCGAGAAATTCATCACTCGTTTTGACTTGCTGTAAAATAATTCATTTAAATTAATTTTTATTTTTTGTTCAAAAAAATCTTTACATTCTTGTAATGTCTCAAATTCATAAGCTGCACGCAATCTTTCCAAATTAGGATCAAAATCTTCATCTGGATTAAGTTCAGGTACTTTCATTCTAATAGCAATATATATATCAGTATTAATCACATCGCGTCGTTCAATATCTCGGATTTTATCAATAAACAAATTAAAAACATCGCTTTGATTAAGCATCAGTCTTTTCATCAACATACCAAAAATAAATGGGTTTCTACCAAACGCAATATCTAATTTTGCCTGAATTAGACCTGCAGTTCTTAATGATCTCCTCAAACTTTCTGCTTTATCGGGGCTATTGTAATATTCTTTCATCAATTTTAGAATATCGCAGGTGATTGAGTTAAGTTCAATTCGAAATTTTTCTAATCGCGCCGGGTTGATATTGTTAGCAGCAATTGTAAGTTTCTTTATAATCAATTCTGTTCCATCTTGATTTAAACTTGCAGCACTGTCCCAGGATTCTGTCGGATTTTCAAAATGGTTCTTTACAAATGTATATTCAATGAATGATTGACGTAATTTTTCGCTAAAATTCGGGTATTGCTCTGGATCTTCGATTTTTGCTGTTTCTTTTTTTCCTGACAAGTATCCTTTAAAAATTTTACCTGAATATTTAAAGTCTCGCAATAAATAGATGTTTTGAAAAAATGATTTTGAAGTAGTCCATTCATTAAACCAACTATATGTTCTTGTATCGATCAATTGGGCTGCTAATGAATCATCAAAACGTTGAGACCAGCGAAAATTCAAGTAAAAATCACTATCATACTTATCTTTAAGAGGATCATATTCTAGATTCACATTAAAAAAGGTACTAATGATAAATAGAGGTGATATTTTAGAATTCTTTATAAATTCTTCTCTGCTTTCTGGACTATCTCCGATAATTCTTTTAATAAGAGGGGCTAATACCTCAGGCATTGCTCGCTCATCGGGTTGTTTATGTTGAGCACAGAACAACATAATGCTTATTTTTTCAGAATAAGAATATTTATTAAACAAATACGCTACTTTGCCTCGAATCAAGAATTCACTCATTTGTGCCTTAAGAATATTATTTTCAGGTGTTGTTTTTCTGGCTCTTGATCCAGGAAAATCAAGTAGGTCAGTTTCTTTAATAAAAGGTTTACTATGAAGTAGATCTTCAGGAAGGCTAAATATTAATTCAGCTGATAAAGCACATAAATAAGTTTTCGGGAATGATTTTATTTCTTTTTCCTTATTGCATTCAATAAGGAGTAAATTTGTTTCGCCCCTATATTCTGATTCTATTTTTTCGGGATCTTGAAAAATTTCTTTAAGACGTCTTACATCAAGCAAGGTTCCATGTTTAGATAAAACAGCTTCGATTGGTAGATATAATGTATCTATAAAATTCAAACTCTCATACTTCTCGATTAGATTTGAAAATAATTCTGAAAATTCTTCATTACGATTCCACAATAAGGAAAAAACTTCCTTCCACTCATTTGGTCTTATTTTAGATATCAACAATGAAATCTCTTCAAAAAAGGAGTCAGATATATTAATTGCCTTTGTTGAAAAAATATCATTAAAATAATCCTTTATTTCATGCATATTATCTTCTGTTAAAAAATTTTGTTGGATTTCACGTGTACTCCATTTGTTTTTAATTTCATTTACTGCTGAATCAATTTCATCGCTTTTTAACATCTGATCACGAGATACTTTTATGTCATTATAGAAGCTGTCGCAAAGTACTAATATCAGGTCTACAGGTGCTAGTAATTTTGCCTTAATAGGATATTTTGTATTTACAGGAATGTAATTAACAGAAAAACGGGATACCAAACTCGTAGATTCAGAGCCACTTCCAACAGGATTTATATCCGCTATAAAATCAAATTCCTTGCCATTTTGATCTGAAATACAAAATGGCTTTTCAGTATCCGTTAAAAGATTGCTAACAAGGTAAGATTTGCCAACTTGACTTTGCCCAAAGATTGCAGCAGCGGGATTGTCTTCTATTGCTGACTTTTTACTGTTCAATTTCCGACGATAGTTTACAAGTTTACGGTAAGCACTTTCGCCTTTTAACCCACGCATTGATGTTGTTTCATTAACCCATTTGATAGATTCCTCAATTATTTCAAGTTGTATATTAATATTATTATTCATAATATATGGATTAAAAATGGTTAATATTTAAATTCTCAAATTCCCCCGAATCGAGCCAATAATTTTCGGGTTCACTCATACTTTGTATTTGCAAAGTGAAAACCTTTGGAGAAACGGACCTACCCAGCTTATCGAAAACCGACACAATTCTTAGTGTTTCTTTGTCTTCAATATAATTATCTCGCTCAATATTAAATTCATAAGGGGGTACGGCTAACTTTAGCAAATCTTCTCCTTCATTAGTTACCTCAATTCTAATTGCTCCTGAATTATCATCATCTATTCCTTTTCTATTTTTCAATAATTCATTAATTTGATTGCTATTAATATTAAGCCTATAGAACGGCCGGGTAGGATATTCCCGTGAATCTAACTGACGTGTCCAAATTCGCATTGGTAGTTGATCAACTTTTATTTTTGCACTTTTATCTCCTGGTTTAATAAATGCATCATTGTTTTCTAAAGTTGAAAAATAGTCTGTAGTTGGTAGGATTTTTTTTGCTAATTCGCTTAAATCTAAAGAAAAACCTTCTAAACTTCCTCTTGTAGAAGCGTAGTTGCCTATCATTGCTCCCACAGCAACAATTGATTTCGCATCTTTGAAATAACCTTTCCCATCATGGAAAGGATACCAAGTGCCAATCCGGTAATTGTTTAAGGTAATTAATCTGTTAGGAGAAACGGCATAGTATTTTAAAAACAAATCAGAGAGTGGTTTCAATGATGTAGGACGACCGGATAGCAACACGATATCACATCCAAAATACGACAATATTGTAGAAATTTGTCCAACCAGTGTACTAAAAGTGCTTTCTATTATTTTAGAAATGATTTCTTTATTATAATTCCATTGTATTTCCTCAATTGAAAATCCGAAATGATTTTTAAAATGGTCAAGAACTCTTTTAGTTGGTTTGATTTTAGTAAAAATATCGCTAAAACATAAAGTAGCTATTTCTACTTCATTTTTATTCAATAATTCGAGAAAAAACAAAACAACAGGAATAGAAACCTGCAAATTGAATTCACTCCGGATTTGACGACAGGTAATATTTTGTTGTGCATTGTCTGGTGCAAAGAATCCGAAAATTTTTTCAGATATATTCTTTACTCCCTTTATTGTTAAATGCTTTTGAATGCATGCAAACGGACCTTCAATGACAAGTTTACGTATTAAATTTTTCAACAAATCATCACCAGCCATATAAAAACTTTCCCAAAATAGTGGAATTGGTGTTAATTTGCATTGCCCCGAATAATCATATTTATAAGTAGCAATCATCAAATCAGTTGTGCCTGCACCTATATCAACTGAACCAATTGTAAGTGAATTCTCTTTATAACCTTCTATATCGTTCCTTAATTTCCCGTAAATATTAAAATACTCCTTAACATTATTCCTATATCGTCTTGATATTTCAGCGTACAGGTAAACAAATTGTGCGCAAGTTGCCTCGTCATATATCCACTCCTTTCGATCTATTGTTCTTCGTAAATTTCTAGCATTAGGAATAACTTGAATTTTACTTCGTTCTTTTTTTTCGTCTAACCTTTCATAATAAGTTCCAGAATAAAAACGGTTTAAAATAATATCAGCGTCTTCAGCACATTTTCTTAGAGCAATTTGCTCTAACCTCGACATCGCAGTGGGACAGGAAATAATTATACGCCCAAGCCGGCGAAGCATGTTTTCAGGGCCCCAATTATGACGAAATTCATAACTATTGATTTGCATTTTCGCTTGTGAAAAAATTTCAAGAAAACAAAAAGTCATTAAGGCTTTACGAGAATAAAATTTTTCTACACCTCCAATTTCAGTTTCATTTAATGAACCATCAGAAGTTAATTGTTCAGAAATCCCTTTTATTCTAATAGGTTTTCTTTGTTCGCCCTGCAATGTTAAAAACTCCCATTCTTTCTCATGAGGTTTGTTATCCCATAAATAACGTTTGGGACTTGAAAAGGTTGTAATTTTTTCTATATCAGGATCCTGGTTTACTGCTTTATGTATCAATTCATTTGCCTCGACACCTAATCGAACCATACTTGGATAAGTGAATTGTGAGCTACCCTTTTTCATACTACCACCAAAATCTGCTTCATGAAACGCTAAACGCATATCAAAAGAATCATTTTGACAATTGAGTTTACCATTTTCAATTGGGTTAGAGAAGTTTTGTAGCCTAAGCGGCTCAACATCTGTAAATTTGCTTCGATCGAACAATATTGTACAAGTGCGAGAATTTCCCATGTCAACTACTAAATCAACGGTACCGATATCAATAGTTCTATCTTGAAATTTATCTCTGTACAATTTGATTTTTTGTAAAATTTTTTTCTTCCAAATATATCTAATAATGAAGACAAATTGAGCCATATAAATCATTCTCGGTTTTCTCATTCTTCTCCCATCAAACTCTTCTCTTGAACACTCATGAATATATCTTAATAAAACTTCGTCAACCCATTCACAGTCAATTTCTTTTATGAAATTATTTGATGAATCGTTGTATTTATGTTTTGTACAAAAATCAACAAGCATAAATTCATTATCGCACAAAGCAAAATCTTTTGAGTCTTCGTTAATAAAAACAGGAGTCTCCTGCAAATCTTCCTCTTCATAACCCTCGTTTTCGTAAAGACTCCGGGTATCAAAAGCCAGAAGCAAATTATACCTTTTAATATTTTCTGTAGTTGTTAGTGCATCGGGAATCAGTTTGAAACGACACCAATTTATCGGTCCAAAATTAGACTTGCCGTTTGCATTTACCTTGAAATAAGGCAATGGCAACCAATGATTTTCAACTTTTTCCAAACGACAACGATTGATTGTCAAAGCAAAACAATCAGTTCCCATTTCATCGTTATCCATAGGTATAATTTCTTTCTTTCCATTTGAAAAGAAATCGTCTTTTATTTCTTCCCATTGGTATGGTATAAATATTCCATCTTCCATTCGACCCACTTCACCATTTGTCAAACCTAATCCAAGAAGATAATAAATATCCTTTTTACTTACCCATTTATCATCCTCTGAAAAAAAGTGTGCAATTTCTAATTTTAATTGTGGTTTTTTGTCTTCAGTATCAAACCATTCATGGAAATACATCTTGAAATTATCGTTCAAGTTTATTTCTAATGGAACAGTAAATAATTGAATTCCTGTGTTAGCGACTAAATTCATAACTAATATTTTTAACGCAAGTTAATACTTAATTCAACAATATTTAATACTTCGGCAAAAATCTTAACAGCAAATCTCCCGATACTCAAACACTTGTCGTATGGTTTACGGATTTCTTCGCAAATAGGTTGGAAATTAACTTTAAGAAAATTAAACTTATAATAAAGAATATTTCTTTTACAGGTTTTTAACATTGTCCCATATTTAATATATTTGAAAGCACAGAACTTAGTCAAGATCTAATAACTCCCTCATCAACCCCTCACTCTCCCTCTCCAGCTCCATCAACTCTTTCATGATTTCTTCCGAGGAGCGCAGGGGTTTGTATTTGTAGAAGTATTTGGTGAAGTTGATTTCGTATCCGATCTTGTCTTTGGCGCGGTCCATCCAGCTATTGGGCAGATGGGGCTTGACTTCGCGCTGGTAGTATTCGTCTATGTCGGTGCCCAGGGGGATGCGTTCGTAATCGCGGAGGCTGCTGTCGGCTTTGGGATTGCCGTTTTTATCGGTCTTCACGGCGCCGTCTTCGGTCAGGGGCTGTTCTATGGTGACTTTGGTGTATCCGAAGAAGGTGTTGGGATAGATCTTGCTGATCTCGCTCTCGCCGAAGCGGGTGTAAGTGTCGAGGATGGTCTGCTGCTGCTCGGGGCAGATCTCTTTGCGCTTGCTTCCGAGGGATTTCTTCATGGGCTTGAACAGCGCGCTTCCATTGATGAGCTGCACCTTGCCTTTGCGCGGGGTTTTCTTGCGGTTGTTGAGGATCCAGATGTAGGTGGTGATGCCGGTGTTGAAGAAGAGGGAATCGGGCAGCTGCACGATGCACTCCAGCTAGTCGTTCTCGATGATCCATCGGCGGATCTCCGATTCCCCGCTTCCGGCGTCGCCGGTGAACAGCGGGGAGCCGTTGAACACGATGCCGATGCGTGATCCTTTGTCTTCCATCTTGGAGATCATATGCTGAAGGAACAGCAGGGAGCCGTCGGATGTGCGGGGCGTGCCTGCGGTAAACCGTCCGTGGGGATTCTGCGATTCGCCGGTCACAAACTCCTCCTCGCTCTTCCAGGATACGCCGAAGGGCGGATTGGTGATCATATAATCGAACTTCTCGCCGGTGAACCCGTCTTCGCTCAGCGAGGAGCCGAGCTTGATGTGATCGGGGTTCTCGCCCGATATAAGGAGGTCCGATTTGCAGATGGAATAGGTCTGCGGATTGAGTTCCTGTCCGTAAATCTTGATATCTATCTGCGGATTGACATGCTCCAGAACCCAGTCCTTTCCGATCGTGAGCATTCCGCCGGTACCGCAGCAAGGATCGAACAGCGAACGGATCTTTCCCTCCCCGCGAAGGTCATCCGCAGTCCCTGAAAAAACAAGAGAAACCAGCAGCCGCACGATATCGCGGGGGGTATAATGCTCCCCGCTCGTTTCGTTCGACATTTCGGAAAAGCGCCTGAGCAGCTCCTCGAAGACCTGTCCCATGGTATGGTTGTCGACCGTCTTCGGATGCAGGTCCACGGCGGTGAACTTCTCGATGAGCAGGAACAGCCGGTTGTTCTTATGCAGCTTCTCCACCGGCTTGTCGAGCTGGAAATTCTCGATGATGTCGTACACGTTCTTTGAAAAGTCGTTGATGTAATTGCGGAAGTTGATCCCCACATTCTTCGGATCCTGCTTCAGCCGCGAGAGATCATACTTCGACGTATTGTAAAATTCAGCTTTAATCTGACTGCGGATGACCGGCGATGGATCCTCCACCTTCGTCCGGTACTCCTCGTACAAACGGTAGATCTCATCCTTCCGCGGCTCCAGCACACAATCCAGCCGCCTCAGAATCACAAACGGCAAAATCACATCCCCGTACTCATGCGGCTTAAACAGCCCCCGCAGCACATCGTCGGCTACACTCCAGATGAGAGAGGAGAGGGTTTGGAAGTTGGGCATTGCAGATTATTAGCTGATTTTTAGTTGGTTAGTAAATTTTATGGTAAAATTAGGGAGTTATTTGGTAATAACCAAGGGAAAACATTAAAATTTGGACTATATGTTATTAATTTCCTAATTTAGCATCAATTGATGCAGGTAACCAGTAGAAATTTTTAACCCGGGTGTTGTGTTTGATTCTGATCTTGATTCGAGTATACGTTTGGCTGCTTTTCACTGGCTGAATGAGCAGATTGCCATCCACGGAGAGGAGGCGTTACCAAGATCATTGCTGGCAAAAGGATTCAGATTTAAAGATCAACAAATCTATTTGATTGGTGCTTCAGGAATCTGGAAACCTGCTTTAATGGAATTACCTCTGACGATTTCAACTACTCCAAACAGTCCTTATAAGGACAGTGATGTTAGAAGTGGTACGTTTAAATATAATTATCAGGGTACTAATCCTTTAAACTGGTTTAATAGGGGGCTAAGGGAGGTAATGAGGCTTGGCCTGCCATTAATATATTTCAATAGTAAAGTCCCTGGCCGTTATCATCCGATGTACCCGGTTTATCTTGTTCATGATGAACCCAGCCGATTGACCTTTACAGCTCAGGTTGACCAGATGGAATCATTGCTGACTCCCGATCGAGTGGAAGAAAAAGATGAAACTTACTGGCGCAGAAAGTATTCAACTGTTATGGCTCAAACTCGCCTGCATCAGCAGCAATTTAGGGAGAGAGTAATTTATGCTTACAATAACCAGTGTTCGTTATGCAGGTTGAGGCATCCCGAATTGCTTGATGCAGCGCATATTATTGCAGATAAGGATGATTTGGGTGATCCCGTAGTCCCTAATGGATTATCCTTATGTAAAATCCATCATGCGGCCTTTGACCGCAATATAATCGGGATCAATCCGGATTACCAGATCAAAGTCCGTCAGGACATCCTGGAAGAAATTGATGGCCCTATGTTTAAATACGGCCTGCAGTCTCTTAATGGCGGCAACTTGCAACTTCCGGCTAAGACTAAAGATTATCCTGATCGGGATAGGCTGGAATTAAGGTTTTGGTTGTTTCTGAAAGCAGGCTGAAAAGATTTGAATATCTCATAGGGAAATTTTTCTGTACCTTTGTATTTATTAAGAAGGGAGGTTATTTTCTCAAAAATCATAGATAAACGGATGATATTCCATTCAATCCGTCTGACGGATTTTGGAATGGATGAAGGGACTATTGCCTTGTCTTTGCTATCAAGAATCTCCGATCAACTGATCAGAATTTCTGAAAGTACTCTGAGATTATATGTTGAAGGCAACAGCCACCTTAAACGCGGGAAGATGCCTGATTGGCTTCAAAAGTCTATCGACTTTAAACTTACAGGAATAACAAAGGGTTCGACTGTACTATCCATCGAAGCTCCTGTTTTATCGGAAACTTTGAAAGGTATTCAGTACCCATTATTCAATGATCTTGATTCAACAGATTATTCCAGGGATACCGCCTTGTCACTGGCCATGCTGGCCTATGAGAAAGCCATAAAGGAAGATCGGGAAACTAATTTGCTTGACAAAGCCCTGCTGGGTGAAATGCTTATCTTTAAGGATATGCTCGGTTCGGACAAACGAAAGATTGAGATAGAATGTCCCTTTCTTTCAAGGAAAGTAATCCTTGAAAAATCAAGTTTTGATAAAATCCGGGTTCTTGAAAGTGTAACACCTGATCCAATAAAAATTAAACTTTCAGGGAAACTGGACGTTCTAAAACATTCAAATTCCCTTGCAGAAATTATTACTCCTCAAAAAAGAGTTAAAGTCAAGTTACCCGATAATATTGGTTTTGATTTACTCAAACCTTTATTTGGCATGGATGTTACAATTATTGGATTAGCAAATTTTAATCCTGCAAGGCAATTGGTCTCAATCCTTCTTTCGGACATACACCCGGTGAATACCGATGACTCATTTTTCAATGCAATTCCTCCGGTTTTAAAAGAAACAACTGACGTTAAACAGCTTATTGTCGCTCAAAAATTTACTCATGCCAAAACAGCAGATTTTATTAAGCTGGCCGACGGACTGAACATTACAGAATCCGTTGAGGAACTGATCAATGCATTGAAATAGAGGGCATGAATTATCTTTTCGACACATGTATTCTTGTTCATCTTATCCGCGGAAGTCCTGTTGCCCTGAAGGTTTATAAAGAATTGGATCCTTTTGGTGCGAGCAATATACCTTTGATCTCGGTGGTTTCATATGCGGAAATACTGTCACTTGTCTCAGTCTTCAACTGGGGAGATCAAAAGAAAACACAGATTAAAGAACTGCTAAACAAACTTCTGGTTGTTCCTATAGAAGCAAAGGATCTCGTTGAAGCTTATGTGGAGATTGAAACATACAGCAAAGGTAAAATGATAAGCCGTCCGCTTCCTTCAGGCCAAAGTGCAATCATTATGGGGAAAAATGATATCTGGATTGCTGCAACTTCGAGGATTACAAATTCGAAGCTTATTACGACCGATAAAGATTTTGATCACCTGGATAAAGTCTTTATTGATGTAATAAAAATGAGTGAATAAATGGAAAACTTAAATGAAGAATACCTGGATGTGTTTGGAAATTTTGATCTCAGTCAGGATGAAAAGGTACAGCGTTATCTGGAACCCTTTGTGCAAAATCCGGTGATATTGACCACCTAAATCCGGTTGAAAGTGACCACCTTCTTTCCGGTGCAAATTGACCACCCCCATTTTCCCCTCATTTTCTTTTGATTTTATCGGTTTTAGACGGTTAAACAAATATACATTTTTTCATTATCATTGATTTTATTCGATTTAGTTCAATAACTGTTGCTTCTTTCGTAATGATTCCCCAACCATTTCGATCCGGTATGCATTGTGTACGATACGATCCAACACCGCATCAGCAATGGTTTTCTCCCCGATTACATCATGCCACTGACCTACCGGAAGCTGTGCTGCAATGATGGTAGAACGTTTGCCGTGACGATCTTCAATGATCTCAATGAGTGCCGATCGGTTGTGGCTGTCCAAGGGTTGCATGCCAAAATCATCGAGTATTAACAGGTCCATCTTCTCGATTCTGGCAGTTTCCCGGATATAGGAACCATCGGCCCGGGCCATTTTCAACATTGCAAAGAGCTTGGATGTACTGGCATAGAGAACCTTAAACCCGAGCATGCAGGCCTGGTTGCCAAGTGCCGAGGCAACATAGCTCTTTCCGATACCGGTACTTCCCGTAATGAGGATGTTTTCGTTCTTTTCGATAAAAGTGCATTCGGCAAACCGGTTCATCAGGTTCTTGTCCAGGTTACGCTCAATTTTGAAGTCGATCAGCTCTACATCGGCTCTGTAACGGAAACGGGCTGTACGGATGCGACGTTCAATGCGTCGGTTATTCCGGTCGTCCCATTCGGATTCGATTAAAAAAGAGATCATCTCATCGGCTGTAAGTTTAACTATCCCGCCATCTTCCAGGCTGGTTTTGAAGGCGCTGGCCATGCCATGCAACTTCATTTGTTTCATTTTCTGCAGGATTGCTTCGTTCATGATTTTTTTGTTTTAATTGGGTTCAGTAAAACTCACCCTATCCGATCAGGGTTTGATTGACCGGACAAGGTGAGTATTCATTCTACCATCATGCATAATACGTGTTACCGCGGATATTGCCGTGGCTTGGCATGGATGCGCGATCATTATCCGGATCTATCGGCACACTGTCAAGATGCTTATCCAGGATGGCTAAGATGGTTTTATAGCTGTAGTCCTCATAGAAGTTTGCCCGCAGACAGGCTGCATTGAGCCTTTCATTGCCGACTTTGGCTGCATAGTTCAGGATGCCCTGGCACGTTTTGTAGGCTTGCTCGGGGTGTTGTCTTCGGAGGAGGATCTCCGTGATGTACTTCTCGGTTTGTTCTCCGATCCCTCTGGCCCGTTCAAGGAACTTCTCCGGGGTCCAGTCTGATTGGAACTTGTGTTTGGTGGCAAGGTGGTCTTCTACAGTGGTGAACATAAAAGGCCTGCGATTGCGTTTATGAGTTGCAATATGCTCGTAACGGTAATAGATATCGACCTGGGTCTGACTGTAAAGGATGCTCACCTTCTTGCCAATGTAGTGATAAGGAACACTGTAATAATGCTTGTCTTCCCCCAGGCATACATAGTTGTTCTTTGACACCGTTACAATCCGTTTGTTTTTAAGTTCATAACGATACAATGCCAGAGGCTGCAGTATTGAACGTTCGATCTCTTCAAACATCTGGCGGCGACTATAAGGACGCCCCCTGAGCGGATTATTATTATGGATATCCAGTAATATCAAAATCGCATTGTTCAGCGCCTCAAGCGTAAAAAACTCATTCTCTCTGATGCTTGTATAAATCACCTGGTAGATGATTTTAACGGCACCCTCAACCAGCGCTTTATGGCGTGGCTTATAGGGTCCGGCCGGAAGTGCCGTCATTTTGTAATGCTCCACAAAGTCCCGGAACGACTCATTGAGCGTTGGCTCATATTTATCGCTCTTGACAACAGCAGACTTCAGGTTGTCCGGAACAATAGCCTGGGGAACTCCTCCAAAGTAATGCAGCGCATTTTCACAAGCTCCGATGAAGTCCTCCTTGCGTTGGGTCATCGTCGCTTCTACGTAGGTCAGTTGGCTGGCTCCAAGGATGGCTACAAAAACTTCCACCTTGGTCACTTGCCCGGTATCCGGATCTGTGATCTGCATTTTTTCCCCGGCAAAATCCACATACATCTTATCGCCGGCCTTGTGATCAATATGCATCGTTGCATTGGTCCTTTTCGACCATTGCCGGTAATGTTCATTAAACTGGGTATGTTTAAAACCATCCGGATTTATTTTCAGATAATCTTTCCAGAGCTTATGCAGTGTATTACCCTTCTTCTTCAAGGCCTTATCAACCTCCGGAAAGTAGGATATCAACTCTTTTAGGCGATGTTCCGGTTCTTTAACCGGCTTGGATAAAAATAGTTGCTCCAGTTCACTGTCTTTTAAGCATAGGATCTCTTCCAGAGATTTATCCATAGCGATAAACTGCCGGATGTAACTCTTTACGGAATTGCGCGATACGCCAGCCTTCAGGCTGATCTGTAATTTAGGGACACCCTCGGTGTACCATTGCAAAATCTGTTTAACTTTGTTCATAGCGATTAAGTTGTTTGACATAAATGGTTAGTGTTGAGAATATAAATGTTCGCAACATTAACTTTTTATGCTGTCCTTAATCGATAAAATCTATGAAAATTGGTGGTCAATTTGCTCCGGAAACGGGGTGGTCAGTTTGCTCCGGAAACTGGGTCGAAAACAGTCCTCTTAAAGGTGGTCAATTTGCTCCGGAATCAGGTGGTCAATTTGACCGGATTCTCCACCCTTTGACATGAATTCGCTGGAAAGAGTTAAGAAAAAACAGCTCACCCATCCGCAGTCCCAAGAAAGTCAAAAGTGTCAGTTGCCAGGTGCCAAGAATTTGGTACCTGGCAACTGACACCTGTCACTTGAATTCCCCCGTACTCATGCGGCTTAAACAGCCCCCCAGCACATCGTCGGCGACGTTCCAGATGAGAGTCGAGAGGGATTGGAAGTTGGACATAGTCAGGTTCTTAGATGTTTTCTGTTATGGATATGTAAAATTATGCAGTTCGATTTTAATATACAAATATTTTACATGAAAAAATCTTGAAAACAAGCCGAATTCCGATTATCGGAATTTTATTTCCGATTTTCGGAATACATTCACACCCACGGACAGGCGGACAGGCGGACCAGCGGACAGGCAGACCAGCGAACAGACTGACGAGCGGACCAACGGACCAGAAACTGCAAACTGCCAACTGCCAACTAAACTTCTAAGCACCTAAACTTTTTAATTCTGCATTATTTTCATTGTTCCTTATCACCTTTTGAGGGTAAAACCGATTAAGTAGAAAAACCCATCATAGAAACAGATTTACATAAACAGGTTAAGAACATCACCGGACTGATACATTTTATCCGGGGAGAAAAAGTGATCCTTGATACAGATCTTGCAAGGCTCTATGAAATTCCCACAAAGATTCTAAAACAGGCAGTAAGGAGAAATATAAGCAGATTCCCTTCAGATTTTATGTTTGAACTTTCTGAATCTGAGGTAATTGGTTTAAGGTCACATTTTGTGACCTTAAAGAGAGGACAGCATTTTAAGTACATGCCTTTTGTTTTTACCGAGCAGGGTGTTGCAATGCTTTCATCTGTGCTAAATTCAGAAAGAGCAATCAATGTTAACATTGCCATTATGCGGGCGTTTGTTCATATGCGCCGGCTGTTTGAAGCCAATAAGGACCTTGCACTGAAAATCGAAGAGTTGGAAAGGACCGTCTCCTCCCACGATGAAAATATCCAACTGATTTTTGAGACCATCAGGGAGCTGATGAATAAAAAGAGTGAGCCGATGGAACCTGTCGGGTTCAGGATTCCAGTGGAAAAACGTAACGCATGACACGGGGTGAAGTGGTGCAGTTGTGCAGTTGTGCATGGTTGAACGGTACCAACTGCTTATCTTTGTCAGAAACACTTCCGCTTATGAAGACCTTAACCATCACGTTCCTGCTGGCTGGAATTCTCTTTTCATTCACAGCTTGCAAACCGGGTCACAACTCCGAATTGAAGCCGGGATACGATAAAGACGAACTCCTGCATTTGCTTCCGGCGATGGAACGCACCTACGATTCAGCCGACCTCGGCGGTTTTAAAACCCCGGCTCCTGAAAATATTTCGAGGGTCTTCCGTTCTTCGGTATCGCCGTTCAAAAACCGTTTCGACATCTGGCTGACCACCGACCGTAAAGCCGTTATCGCAATCAGGGGCTCCATCGTCGATACAGGTGCCATGAGTTTTACGGCTGCCTTTTACTGTCTGATGGTGCCTGCCACCGGAAAGATCAAATTGTCTGACTCCTTTACATTTGAATATAAACTCGCCGGAACTCAGGATGCAGGAGTTCACCTGGGCTGTCTCATGGGACTTGGCTTCATCTCCCGTGAGCTGCTCGAACAGGTCAGCCTGCGCTATAAAGAGGGTATCCGCGACTTCATCATCCTCGGGCACAGCCAGGGCAGTGAGATCGGCTATTTTGCCACATCTTACCTGAGATACCTTCAGGACGACGGCAAACTCCCTGCCGACATCCGTTTCAAAACATACTGCATCGCAGCCCCAAAGCCCGGAAACCTGCAGTATGCCTACGATTATGAAAAGATCACCATGGGCGGATGGGCAATGAGCGTCAATAACATCCTCGACTGGGTTCCATGCATCGGCTTTACCTTGCAATCTGTTGAGGATTTCCCGAAGATCAACCCTTTCAACGATCCAAAAGCCTTTCTCAAAAGCATCAATTACACTCCCGGCAAAGGGTTCGACGAAGGACTTGAACAATTCAGCGGTCTGGTTCCGGCTATAAACGAACAGCTGACACAGGTCATTCACAGAGATGTCTGCCCCCGAGTCATCCGTGCAAATCCGGGCTATGCGGAACCGGCGGTGATGAAGAGTTTTGATTATGTGAGGGCCGGGCTCAATATCCCGCTGTTTCCCGATTCATCGTATTACAGGCTCTTTCCCAACAATCCCGCCACATCACAGGTGTGGGAGAACCATTCGGTATACCCGTACTATATCCTTGTGAAATCGAACTGAAGGCGTGACACGTGACGCGCTAATGGCTTGTCTGCCTCGTGGCCATCTTGTAGGCCCAGGCACTATCAGCGGCGGGTGTCAGAGTTTCGGTCAGGAGATCGTAAGTCCCTTTTTGTGACAGTTCGTCGGCAACTTTTTTGATCAATGCCAGGGTGGCCTTCATCAGTCCTGAGCCCATGCTCAGTCGGGCAACCCCCATCTCCTGAAGCTCGCTCACCGAAGGCGGTACTCCGGCGGCATTCCCGGGGTTTGAGAGTATGTTGACCGGGGCGTTGATCTCCTTCACCAGTGTTGCTATGGTCTCTTTGTCCCATACGGGCTGGACAAAGATACAATCGGCCACTGCTTCGTGGTACTTGTTGCCACGACGGATGGACTCGGCTAACTTTTCCTGAGCCGTACCTGATGAAGTATAAAACGAATCGGTCCTTGCATTGATGACCAGGTGAAATCCCATGGATTCGGATAATGCGCGGATGGCCGATATCCTTTCACAAAACTCTGTCTCGTCCGTCAACACCGGGCTTAAATCAATGCTGTCTTCAATGTTGATCCCGGCAATTCCTGTCTCAATGAACTGTTTTACGGACTCAAGGATCTCTTTCAGATTCTTTCCGTATCCGGCTTCGATATCCACAGTCACGGGCACCTCAACTGAATTTACAATTCCCCTGACGACTCCGATCATTTCTGAAAACCGTATTACCTGGCTGTCGGGATAACCCAGCGATGCCGCAATTCCCATGCTGGTCGTTGCAACTGCTTTAAATCCGCATGCTTCAATCAGTTTGGAACTCCCAATATCCCAGGAGTTCAACAGGACAAGGATTTCCCTGTCATGATGGAACTTCAGAAATCTTTTTGCCTTCTCCTTTTGAATCGTTGTTACCATAACCCGGAGATTTAATTTATCACAAAGTTACATCACAAATCCTGGTTTTGACCCGGCTCATCGGAACCCAGGTTTGACTCTCACCAACTTATCAACTCATCAACTCATCAGCTCGTAAACTCACGAACTGCCAACTGCAAACTTTTCCTGCATTCCTGCACTCCTGCATTCCTGCATTGTTTTCATTGTTCCCGATCACCTTTTGAGGGTAAAACCGATTAAGTAGAAAAAACCATCATGGAAACCGATTTACAAAAACAGGTTGAAAACATTACCGGACTGATACACTTTATCCGTGGAGAAAAAGTGATCCTGGATTACGATTTAGCCCGGTTATATGGGGTTGAAGTCAAATCATTAAAAAGAGTCGTCAGAAGAAACATCCAAAGATTCCCTGATGATTTTATGTTCGAACTATCGATGGAAGAAACCCGAAACTTAAGGTACCAATTTGGCACCTTAAGACATGGTGAACATTCAAAGTACCTCCCATTTGCCTTCACAGAGCAAGGCGTGGCAATGCTTTCGGGACTTTTGAACTCAACTGAGGCAATCCGGGTCAACATTGCAATTATGAGAGCGTTTGTGCAGATGCGCAGGCTGCCTGAAGCCAATAAGGAGGTTGCCCTGAAAATCGAAGAGTTAGAACGGGCAGTAGCTTCTAATGATGAAGACATCCTGCTGATCTTTGAGGCGATCAAACAACTGACTCAAAAAAAGAGTGAGCCGATGGAGCCTGTTGGTTATAAAATACCTCAGAAAACCCGGGAATAACCTTTAAGATCACAATTTGTGACCTTGAACGGAATTATGTGACAGCGCCATCCGCAGTCAATCAATAATACATTTTCGTGTGACAATGCCGGCGCCTGCCTTCAACCGGAATAAATAAATCCCCGCTGCGAATGGGGACCCGTCCAGGGTGACGGTGTGAGGCCCGGATGATTCAAACCGGCTGACCAGGGTCTGAAGGATTCTACCGTATATATCGCAGAATTCCAGGATGACGTAAGAGTCGCTCTGAATCCGGTATGTTACCGTTGTGGTGCTGCTGAAGGGATTCGGGTTGTTCTGTTCCAGGCCCGGTTCAATACTTTTGTCCTGCGGATGGCTGAGTCCCAGGATGGAACTCAGGGTCTTCACGGCATATTGCAACTCAACATCGACGCTGTCGATATACAACGGGTCCATCACAGTATCGTTCAGCGGAACCCGGATATCGGGGGTGACTCCCCCGTTCATGGCGCTGTCGCTGTCAACCTGCACCCGGAGGTTCATGTCAACGCTTTGCCCGTAAGGGTAAGTAACTTTCAGGTCGCCGGGGGGAGGGAAGAAATAATGTACCCGCTCCACCTGTTCAGGAATTTTACATTTAGGCTACTTCCAACGGGCGCCCTTCCGATCAGCCTTCCCTGGTTGATCTTTTTAAACTCCGTGGCGGAATCCCACATGACCATCGTGCGTGAAGTCATAATAGGATTTGAGGGCAATGCAGAACGCCGCCGAATCTCCCGAGGCCGATGCAGCCAGAATCATAGGCCTGATCCAGGCATTCACCGCATTCCAGTCTATGGATTTCCACCGGGTAAATGGGTAATATCTTGAGAATATCTGATGCATGGAGTCAAAGGCCTGAACAAAACCGCGCGGCTGTGAAAGGGCCTGGCACGGATCAGCGACAAGCCTGCCGGCACCCGGACTTACCTGGGATTTGGCTGCGAGGGTAACCATGTAAAAAACGATCAGAATAAATATCCTTATGTTCATAAGTTTGGTTTAAATGTATAAAAGCCAATAAATGAACCTATTTTTCTTCAACAGTACATTTAATATTGAGCTTTTTGCATACGCCCTGGATGGCTTTAACCGCAACTTCCGTGGTTTTTGCCGGAGGCTGAACAGAATCTGTAGCAGACACGGTGATCTTCGAAGTTACTTCACCCAGGGAATCGACTTCCATCTTAACTTTGCTTGTACCACTTATGAAACTGAGCACTCTTTTATGGTCGTCCCGGCTGATTATCCTCAGCCTGGGATTGGAGGTAACCGTGTCTGTAACCGCACGGTAAACCTTGTAAGTATGGGCATCTAAAATCACTGTGGAGACCTCGGCTGCCTGTGTATGCATGCTTTTGATTTTCCTGGCGATCGCTATGAATTGTGATTGAGCCGGTAATACTGATCCAACAAGGACAATGATGATCAGAACGCTCCGTTTGTTTAAGGTTATCATAGGGTTGTATTTATAATGCAAGTTAAGAAGAAACCGGAAATGACCTGCACAAAATCCTTTCAGTTATTTCAAATCCGTGATCCCGTCATGACAAGGATGGCACCTGTGATATAGGCTATCACCCAATAGGCAAAGGCAACCTGCGTCCACCGGAGAAACGTTTTTGGTAACGGAGAATCCTTTCCACTCTTTT
>Ga0172374_1000344_pt1 | contig 35909 bp, 65 predicted proteins | sample LakKiv3m_FD_114536 | JGI IMG/M metagenome (GOLD analysis project Ga0172374, IMG submission 114536) | Freshwater microbial communities from Kabuno Bay, South-Kivu, Congo - kab_092012_10.3m | ecosystem: Environmental > Aquatic > Freshwater > Lake | place: Democratic Republic of the Congo... | reverse complement strand
TAGTTCCGTTTATTTACAGCGGATGGTCTGCGGTGAAAAGTTTCTTGGCAGACATCACAATTTATTATTGGCATGGTAACACTGTAACACATTGGGAGTTACCTCGCAACATGTCAGACTTGCATACGAGGATTTAAAGAGTAAAATTGTAGCAACAACATTATTAACATCAGCTTAAAAGGAGGTGAATAAAAAATGTATAACCTAAAAGAATACGCAGATAAAAAAGAAAAAGGACTCATAAACAAAGTCCAAAAAACAAACGAGGAGAGTGAGGAAACCCTCACTTACGCTATCTATGAGAAGCGGTTTGAGATGGATAATACCGTCACTCCTCCTGTAATAAAGCAACTATCAGATGAGGTGACTGCTGTGACCAAGAAGGCTCTTGACGAAAGAGTGGCAGAACTTGAGGCAGAATTAGCCAGCATTAAAGCGTTTATTGTGGACGCTAAATAATTGATCTAGTTTGTAATCTTGTGTTTTGGTAAAGAAGTAGGATAATATATTTTATATGAAAATAAATACAAACGTTGATCTCTTAAGTTTTGAAAACAAACCTATTTTAGATCAAGACAAAAAACCAATTAAAGCAAGAGATATTATTTCAAATGCAATCAACACTGAGGATCAAGAACATAGACTAACCACTGAGATTAAAAATAAAGCTTTTCAAATTGGTCTAAAAATATGGAAAAGTGACGAAGCTGATCTAACAGTAGATCAAATGGCTTTAATAAAAGAAAGAGTTGGATTTTATTACTCGCCTCTGATCTATGGCAGGATTTGTGAATTGCTTGGTGAAAAAGTAGAATAGTTTCATTATGATTTTTTAGTAGGGTAACGAGGTTACTGATCCGTCAGCGTACGTTGTTATCCCATTAAGAAATTATAGCTTCTAAGCCGTTTAGATACCTCAAAATCGGCTTAGAATATGGAAAAGGTAGAAACCCTTGTTTCTAAACAATTAGCCCAAAAACGCCCATTTTCAAAATATAGAAAAAGAAGTTTAATTGAGTTTAAGACAATATATTTTAATATAGTTTGTTATAGATTTTGATAGTTTATTTTTTATGAAAAATAGTATTTAATTGTGTTTGAATAGAAAGGAAGGACGGATGGATAATATCCAAACTATAAAAGTAAAACCACAATTTGTTGCGCAGATTTGCCCAAATTGTAATGGTCGTGGTACGGTGGGATTTGATAAGCACCCTTGTCCGACTTGTGGCAATTCACAGTATAAAGGGGTGATACTTATCCCAGTTGATGGACGAATGGAAGAAAGGACGAAAGATTATGAAAGATAGTTATTATTTTTCTCACGACTACAACGCTAGAAATGATACTAAATTACAAGATATTTTGATGACTTTTGGAATGGAAGGTATCGGTATTTTTTGGTGCATTGTTGAAATGCTTTATGAGGAAAATGGAAAACTTAAACTAGACAAATTAAATAGTTATGCATTTTCTTTGCGCTGTGATACGAACGTATTACGAAAAATAATTAGCGTATGTTTTGAGCACGATAAAACGTACTTTTGGAGCAACTCAATCAATCAAAGATTGCAAAAAAGAATAGAAAAATCACAAAAAGCAAAAGAGTCTGTTATGGCGAGATGGAATAAAAAGAATACGAACGTATTACGATCAAAATACGATAGTAATACTATAAAGGAAAGGAAAGGAAAGGAAAAGAAAGAAAATAATATTTATTTAATAAATAAAAAAATTGTTTTTTCTTTTTTTGAAAACAAGGAATTGGATAATCCAAAAATTGTGGAGTTAGCCAAAAAGTTTGACATAAGAGAAAAAGATGTTGTCTATTGTTTAGAGGATATGTTAGCTAAGTCTTCAGAGAAAAACATTGAAATTCAAAACGTAGAGGCAACAATCAACAAGTGGATCAATAATTCAATTAGGTGGCACTATGTAAAAACAATTTCAGACAAACAAGCAGAGGAAAAAGAAAAAGCCAAACCAAAGCCAACTGATGAGGACAAGTGGATTGTGAAAATGATGAAAGAGGGTAGATTTAAGGGCGGATATTGAAAAAAGGAGCAAATATGATTAAAAAAACCAAAAATACAATCACAGATGAAAAGATTGCAGAAAAATTATATTCGTCAAGGTCTGTTAAAGAACTAACCAAGGTTGAAAAAAAAGATGCTCTCAACACAGGAATATCTTACATTGACAATGACTTTGGCTTCCCTTGCGGTTATTACGTTATTTTAGGAAACCCAGGTACAGGCAAATCTTGGTTTGCTTTATGGCTTGCTAGAATGTTTTACAGGCACGATCAGCAAACATCTATTTACTTTTCTCTTGAAATGCCAGAGCAAATGGTTAGACAACGCATACTCCAGCAGTGGTCAGACTTGACCAAAGCAAAATTAGAAAGTGGAGTTAATCCAAAAGAGGCGATAGAGTTAATGTCAAAAGATGTAATTTTAGTTGATGACTTCTATTCAGAGGACACAAGCAAACAAACCCCCGAAAACTTTGCTAATTGGGTCAAAGAATATTACAAACTTGGGTTTAGGATATTCCAGTTTGATCATCTTCACGAGTTATTTGGAGCTAACGACAACTCAAGAAATCAGAAAGTTACTGAAAATTGGGCGAAATGCTTTCAAAACCTTTGTAAAGAATATCAAGATATCTGGCTAATGGTTTATGCACAGCCCAACGGTGCGGCGGCAAACAAAAAAATACTAAGAAGAACAGACATTGCTGGGAGCAAAGCGATAACTCAAAAATGCGATTATGTCATGAGTTTAAATAGACCGATTGAGGTTGATGAAGATTTGGGCGTGTCGGTGATTGATGATAACGAAAGGCGTATTTTGATCTGGGTGGACAAATCAAGATACACCGAAAAATCTCACTTAGGCTTTAGAGTACATTTTGCGGAGACTGGTAACTTTTATGCGATAGGGGGAAAAGATGATCGATAAAAATAATTTACTTCAAAAGCGGATCGCAACAGAAAGGCAAATAAAATTATTGATGAAACGAATAATTGCCAAAAAGAAAAAGTATCAAGAAAAGATCATAGAATTAGCAAGAGAGGTTTTAGAAAATGCTAGACGAAATGAACAGCAGTATCTTGCTCAAAGCCAGCAAGAAGAAAAGAGATTATGCCTTGATGGAAATACAAGCGATGGAACAATCTTTGGCAATTATGAGGAAAAAGTATAAACAAGTAGATTTCTTCACAAGAGAGGAAATCAAAAAAAATGCAGAAACAATCAAACAAAAACTCAAAAAACAAAGAACTCAATATAAAATTTTTTGCAAGCAAAGACTTGATGAGCATGGCAAAAAAGTGGTTGAGGCAATTTTCTAACAAACACAAAAACGATACTAGCGAGCAATTTAGTAATTGGTTATTAAAATAATTGATATATTTTGATATACAATTTGCCTATTTACAATCGCAAAAAACAATATATAATAATATTCAGTACAAAAATAATACGAAAGGCAAACATGAAAGTCACATTTATTCACGAAGAGGGTTCTGAAAACACAAAAGGATTTAATTTTGGAGCATGGAACGAGGAAGGAAAACAGATTGCGCTTTTTGTCGATGAAAACGGATCTCTTGACATTGCTGACATTGATAAAAATTTGTCCACAGAGCAAATAAACAAATTAACCGATCTGGCGATAAACCACGACACTGGAACTTTTGTAATTTGAAAAGAAAGGCAAATATGGAAGAAACCACCAAATTCGGCAAATATACAGCCGATTTTTCTTTTGAAGATTTAGCATTGTTTTACAAATCGGATAAATATTCCAACGATGAGATTGTTTTTGCTCTGGATTTATCTAACTCTGATCTTGAAGACATGGCAAAAATGCTTTTGAAAGTGAAGTTTTTAAGAGAAAAATATCAAGAAATCAGAGACGATGATATGCAAGCCGAGGCTGAACAAAACGCCATTGACGAAGCAAACGAAATTGAAGAAGAATTAGGAAGGGGTATTTAATGCAAACAAACAAAATTGAAATCCAAAAAGGCAATCAGACTTTAGCAGTTGTCAATCCGCAATTGGTCGAGGCAGGATTAAAGCCAGAGCAAATATTGCACATTATGCAGGCAACACCAGCAAGTCATATCTACTCAAGACCAGCAAAGGGTGGTGGTACTTGGGATTATGTTACTGGGGTTTATGTTAAAAAGGTACTCAATTACGCTTTTGGTTGGCTTTGGAGTTTTGAGATTGTAGACAAAGGACGTGAGGGCGATTTAGTCTGGGTACAGGGAAAATTGACAGTTGAACTAACCAACGGAAAAAAGATTGTCAAAGAACAATTTGGCAGGGCTGACATTAAAATGAAAAAAGGCACACAAACCCCCTTAGATTATGGTAATGATCTGAAAAGTGCAAGTACAGATGCATTGAAAAAATGTGCCTCAGAGTTAGGCATAGCGTCAGATATTTACGGCAAAAATGAGTTTATGGAAATCAAAAGGGAAGTTATCGCTGAAAAGTCATTGGCGACCAAGCAACAAAAGCTAGAGATGACCGAATTAGGAGTGGAGTTTGCAGATGATATCTCAATGGCAGAGGCGACAATAGCAATTTTGAAAGCAAAGGAGTTAAAAAATGCTAAGAGCTAACATTGATCTAAGTGATTTAAAAGTAGAAATTGCTGACGGTATGGCTACTCTAACCAGAGAAAGCCAAGAACAAATGGAAAAGTTACTTGAGGCAAAAGAAACGCTACTTGAGCTTGAGGCACAAGCAAAAATTGAAATTGCCAAGTTACTTGACAAAGCCGAAAAGGAAATGGGATCAACGCCATTACTTAGCAAAGCAGGACGGGTTAGGATTTATTACAGACAATATGGGGAAAAATATGTTATTGATCCTCAAATGGTCAATGAAATCCCGAACAAGTTTTATAGCGTAGACAAAAAATACAAGGCAAACGCTGATGAACTCGAAACCTACTTTGACGAGTTTGGAATTATTCCAAATGGCGTGTCAATGCCAGACCGAGAGAAAAAAGTATCATTGCGACTTATGGATATTAAATAAATAAAATTATGAAATACTTACGCACAAGTTACACAATGCTCAATTTTTGGTCACTTGGTTGTAAAGACGATGTTATCAAAATGCTCAAGCACGAGCCAACATTTATAACCGAGGCTATGGAGGTGGGAAAACGCTATCATAAATTATTTGAAGAAGAAGTTATCAAAACAAAGCGACTACCAAAAGAGTTTGGCAGTAAAAAACTTCAAAATCCCAGAACAGAAGTTAAAATAGAAAAATGGTTGGATGAGTGGCTACAGCTTGTTGGAGTGATTGATTTGATTGATGAGGATAAGATTTACGATTATAAGGTTGGCAACACATTATCGCAAGCCTACGCCAACGCCCTACAGTTGCCCGTTTACGGCTTATTGTATGAGAAAGCTAATGAGGGCTATATATTGCATTACAATCATCTTTTTAGGCGGGCTGATTGGTCAGTAGTGGCTATCAATGACGAAGTGAGAAATACTGCGATTGATTGGGTTATCACTTTTGCTAGTGAGATTTATGATGAGTGTCAAGAATATTTAAAGGAAAAAATATGAAACTATACATTGTTAGGTATTTTTTAGTAGAAAAAGAAGAATAAAGGAGTTTATTATGTCAATGTTTAATATAAACACAATTTTTTTGGCAGGGAATGTTACAAGAGATGCCGAGTTAAAGCAGACCAAAAGCGGTAAGTCAGTGGTCAAGTTTGGAATGGCTACCAACGAAAGTGTCAAAAAAGGCGAACAATGGGAAAGTGTGCCAACATTTCACGATATTATTGTTTGGGGTAAACTTGGGGAAAGTGTTGTGGATTATCTCAAAAAGGGTACAAAATGTGCCATACAAGGCAAAATTGTCAAAAGAAACTGGGAACACGAGGGCAAAAAGTATTATGCAACAGAAGTAAACGCCGAAAAGGTAATTGTGCTTTCAGGTAACAAAAATACAGGAGTAACAAAAGAAAGCGTAGAAAATACTTTGGCTGAAAATGACACAGATGTACCATTCTAGAGTAAAGTATGTTAAACTATAGTTTATTATGAAAATGCCAGATATCAACCCAAACAGATTTTATACTATTAATCAGTGCTTGAAGTTTATGGAAATCTTGGGTCTGCCTAGTTCAAAGATTTGGTTTGAAAATAAATTAAAAGACAAATCAATTCCAAAAAAATACATTGTGCAAGAAAAACCAGAAGCAACGAGATACATCTCTGGTGAGAACATTTTAAACATTTTACACAGTCTCTATGGGGTATAAAAATGTATTCCAAAACTTGGCAAACAAGAGGGTCAGGAAACAAATACAAAGCAGTAAAGCAAAATTATGGCGGTTATATATATGACTCAAAAAAAGAAGCTCGTAAAGCTTGGGAATTAGATCAATTAATCAAAGCAAAGCAGATTAAATCTTATCAAAAACAGGTTAAAGAGGAGTTGTTTGGGCAAAATGGCACAAAGATTTGTAGCTATTATTGTGATTTTTTGGTTATTCATCTTGACGATACAAAAGAGTTTATAGAGATCAAAAGTAAAATAACCGCTACTCCAACATGGAAAATAAAGTTTAGACTCCTTGAGGATAAATATTCGCAGGAAATCAAAAATAGTTTAGTTAAATTGACGGTTGAATATTAAAATTGACTATAATTGATATATTGTTATATATATATTGCCTATTTACAATCGTAAATTTTAATATATAATTGATGTTGTAATTAAAAATACGAAAGGCAAATATGAACAAACAATACAATTACATCACTAAAAAAGAATATCAAGGACAAAATCAAGTGGATTTAATGAGTGCTAAACATAAGTTTAATTTTAATTCAGACGCTTGGTTGACATTTTTGCAGGCTAGAAACTCAGGATTAAAGATCAAAAAAGGTAGCAAATCAATATCTGTTTTTAGAGGTTTTCAAGAGTTTTCTGAATTAGACAAAGTTGATAATAAGATTAAAAATTATTCAGCTCCATTAGGATTTGCTCATGTTTTTAATCTAGATCAAACAGAGGTATTAGTAGCTGTAAAGGAAAATTAAAATGAAATTACTTACAAAAGAACTTATTAAAAGATTTAGAGAAGTTGGTTATCAAGAAAAAGTAAAAGACCCCATTGTAGTTGCTAAGTTTTTTAATCCAATTGGGGCTGGTACTTGGTTTGCTACTGAATACGGGGAAGATGAAAAAGTATTTTTTGGCTATGTGTCAATATTCAGTGATTGGAATGATGAGTTTGGTACTTTTTCATTAGAAGAACTAGAAGAAATTAAATTACCTTTAGGCATGAAAATTGAGAGAGACTTATACTTTGAGGAAAAACCACTAAGTCAATGCGTTAAGACTTTTAAGCCACTTGAGTAAACTGCCTATTTACAATGATAAAAAATAGTTTATAATAATAAACAGTAACAAGTACAAATAAGGAAAAAAATATGAAATACTCACAGACAATCAAAATGATGGAACTAACAGACAAGATTTTAGAAATTGTTGAAAATAAAGAGGAGTTTACCCAGTCAGATTTACAAGGGGCAATCGGAGCAATAATATTAGAAGCAATGAATGAAAAATAAGGAGCAAAATATGAATAAGGCAAAATCAAGATTAAACCCAGAAAAAATAAAATTACAAGAGATGTTTAAAAGACATCAACAAGAAGCAAAATATAATGAAAGCATATTAAGATTTACTCTAGAACTTATCGGAAAGGAGCCAAATGTCCGCTAAGGAGTTTAATGAACAGATAAAAATAGGCAACAAGTTTTTTGAAGATAGGCAAAAAGAGAACATGAAGAAACCAAAGCCAAACAAATACAGCACAAAGCCATTTTTGACCAAGAACGAATGGCAAATAGTCAAAGTTATGTTGTCAGTTATATTTTTTATGACAGCAGTAATTCTAATCTCAAAGTGGTTTGATAACAACAGGCTCGTTTGGCAATCACCAATTATTTTAAGAAGTCCAGTTTTGATAGAGAAACGAGAGGGAGTAGCAAAAGAGCTATCCACAACAAGGGAAACTCAAGTAGTGCCTGAGCCTACCTTGACCGCTACTCCCTCACCTACCCCTAGTGTCGTTAAACAAGGCAAAGTATCTTATTACTCCCATTCAGGCTGTTTGGGTTGCGGTGATAATCAAACTACTGCGTCAGGTGAGAAGTTTGACGAGAACGCAATGACACTAGCAATACCAGCTGAATGGCGAAAAGAGATACCAATGGGAACTAAAGTTAGAGTTACAAACTTAGACAATGGGATTGCGGTATTAGCCAAGGTCAATGATACAGGTGGATTTGGTAAATACAATCGGATTGCAGACTTATCACTTGGGCTCTATCAAGCAATAGAAGCAAAGACAGACGTATCAGAAATTAAAATAGAAGTGTTATGAGTTTTTAGAGGTGGGGGATTAGTAGTTGGGCAGGCAAAAACCCCCCACCACCTCTAAGAACTTAATAAAAATAACAATAGAAAGGACAAAATGACAGACAATCAATTATTAGTTATAACCAATCAAGCAGGCTTGGCAGAGGAAAAAAGCAAACAGCTTTTATCTAGCTTTGGCAATTATTTCAGTGAAGCCAGACAGAAAGTTAAACAGGCGAAAGAAATTGTTGTTAGCGATATTTCACAAGTTGAAGAAATGAGAAAAGCTAGAGAGACAAGATTAGAATTAAAAAACATTAGGGTAGAGGTTGAAAAGACTAGAAAACAACTTAAAGAGCAATCAATCAGAGAAAATAAAGCAATTGACGGCATATCAAACGTGATCAAGGCTTTAATTGTGCCAGCCGAGGAATACTTGGAAAACCAAGAAAAGTTTGCGGAAAGATTAGAGACTGAAAGAAAAGCCAAGGTTGAAGCTGAAAGAATAAATCAGTTGTCAAAGTTTGTTGAAGGTGCGGAAAATTACAGTTTACACCCTGATCTGATGAGTGAAGAAACTTTTAGCAAGCTGTTAGAAAACTCACGATTAGCTTTTGAGGCTAGAAAAAAAGCAGAAGAAGACGCAGAAAAGGCAAGGTTGGCTCAAATTGAAGCTGACAGGATAGAACAAGAAAGAATTAGACAAGAGAATGCCAAACTCAAGATTGAGGCTGAAAAAAGAGAAAAAGAATTAGCCAAAGAACGTGAAAAGATCGCAAAAGAAAATGCAATCAGAGAAGCAAAACTAGCCAAAGAAAGAGCAGAGCAACAAAAAAAGTTAGAAGCAGAACAGAAAAAACAAAGAGACTTAGAAGAAAAATTGAGACAACAAAAAGAGGCTCAATTAAAAAAAGAAGCTGAAGAATTAGCTAAAGTTGAGGCTGAAAAGAAAAGAATTGAAGAAGAAGCTAGAAAAAAGTTACTTGCTCCTGATAAAGAAAAATTGCTAGAACTTGCTTTAAGTTTAGACAATTTTAATCTACCAGCAGTCTCAAGCAAAGAAGCAATGGCGGTGATCAGAGCCACAGAGGCAATGATTGGCAAAATGACTGGTTACATCAGAGAGAAAGCAAAAACTCTATGATGAAAGAAAAGCCACGCACAAACAAACAAAAAAATGCGAACGAGATATTAGATATTCTCGAGAGTAATTTAGTTAGTTACGTTAAAGATGTATTTAAAAGCACAGCAAATTATGAAATAACTGACCAAGGAGCGAAAGTGGTGCTTGCGAAACTGGGAGAGAGATATTTGATAAAGCTAAAAGTGTTATCTGAATAACTGTTTAGGACGGAATAAATTATGACAGGCTCAAGAATGATAAAGATACTTAGCGAAATGGTGGATGAAATTATCATCTCTGAAAATGAGCCTCTGCTTGATGAGATGTATCCAGATGTCTTGGGTGATCCAGACAAAAGAGTTGAAGCGGTAGACCTGCTTATCAGTTTTATAGAAAAATATCGGGAGGACTTATGAACGAAAAATCAGGATTATCTTTTGAAAAATTTAAAAAAGAAATAGAATATATTTTTGGAGAGTTAGAAATAAACCAAAGTGTTGAATTGAGAAAATTATATAAGAAAATAAAAACGTGCGACCAGAGTAAACTCAACCAAATGAAAGGATAAATGAACAAAAAGGAAGAACTACAACCAAAGGAAGAACTACAACCAGCAGACCTCGGACGTTTGGAGGAAAAAGCAATCTTAATAACCAATGCTTTTCGCAATTACCATGATCAAGATAGATCGCCCGAATATAGACGTTTCTTTCTAGAACGAGCCGAGATACTAGCAAAGTCCCTCGTGCATGATTTTGGTTATTACTTTGACAAATACCTAATTGGAGGAATTGAACCTTATGGGTTATCGGAAATCGAATCAGAACTCAACCAAATGAAAGGATCAAAATGACAAAACAAAATTATTCAATGGAAGATTTATGGGACTGGTGCTGTACCGAAGTCTATCGTCTCCCAAATGGCAAAGACGTTTGGAACAAGATCAACGAGGCTAAAGACGCAAGGGTGGAACAAGAACGCAAAAGAGTAATTGGAGTGTTAGAAAAGCACATTGAAAACTTTGGTGAGTTTGGAGTAACGAAAGAATATATTCTCAACAGATTAATTGGAGTTCTTAACCAAATGAAAGGGGTAAGATGAAAATAGTTCTAAGAGCATTCAACAACAAGCTAAACGGAGTAATGGAAGTCCCAGAGGAAACAGGGAAAGAGTTTAGTTTAGCGATGTCTCAACCAATTCAGGCTTACAGTATTTTTGGTAGTAAAAACAACGCTGATTTAATGAAATCGCCAATAAGCACGATATGCACTTTTCAATGGACTGGCAACACTTTTTTGGGAGGAAGTATAGAACACGAATTTGATGGAGCTAGAGAGTATCAATTAGTTAAAATTGAAGTTGTCTCAACCAAATGAAAGGTCAAATGCCAAATGAGTTGACGGAAGAAGTGAAAATTGAAGAAATGATTAAGAAAAATATGTGGGGTCTAGTGTGTGACAAGTGTACTGGTGGTGGCATGAATGGCGAAAACAAGTGCAAACAATGTGGAGGTTGTGGGATTTATGACTGGAGAATTGAACCGCTAGTAAGTGAAATACAAAAAATGATAGCCACCGCAACTGCTGAGGCTAGAAAACAAGAACGCCAAAGAGTAATTGATGATGTGGAGAGTTGGTTGGTAGAAGCCGTTGCTGGTGGCTGGACTACAAAAGAAAACAGTCGTAAAGAAATGGATGTTGAATTAGCAAACGCCATAGTAGAAAAATGCAAAGCCAAACTCAACCAAATGAAAGGAACACAATGACTAAACAAATACAGACAGTGAGCAAATGCTGTAAAAGCACTTACAGAATAAGTGACCCAAACGCTAGCAGAGGTCAAACCGTATACTGGATTTGCGATGAATGTAAAAAACCATGCGATTGCATCGAGGTCGAACAAATACAGACAGTGTCAATAGAGATGCAAGATTTTATTAACGACCTCAGAATGTTGTTGAATTCTCCTCTAATGCCTGTAGAGCTTGACCCTGATATTTGGATCAACCGACTAACAGAGCTTATAGCCGATGAACGCCAAAGAGTAATTGATGATGTGGAGAAACTAACGACCAACCAACTAACGCCACACGGATTTGAGAGTGATGATCCAAATGTTGAGAATGCAATACAGAACAGCAAATTGAAACATCTTGCCAAACTCATTACCAAACTTAACCAAATGAAAGGATAAACTTATGAAATTCATGCTTACAATTAACAGCCAGCAGGCAGATGGGTTCAAATTATCGGTGCAGGCAGATAACGAAAAGGAGCTGGAAATTGCCAAAGAATTAACCGAGAAGTTAGTTGAGAAGGTGACCAAAATTGAGGTAAAGGTTACCAACGATTGACTGGAAGGAAAGAAATGAAAACAGCAATTATTGAAATAGATTTTGACCCAGAACTAATGTTTGACGAAAACTCTGCCATTAAAGAACATGGAAGCTATTTGAAAGCCATGCAGTGGTTATTCAAGCAGGATGGAATGGGAATTTTTAAGTCTGGCAAAGAAAGATTAGTTGAGATTAAAGAAAAAACGAAAGGAAAGAAATTATGAAATTATCAACACCTGAAAAGATCGCATATTATGGAGCTTGCATAGCAAGTTTTGGTTTTTGGTGGCTGGTTAAGATTGTGATTAAAAAAGCCATGATTGAGTCTAGCCAAAAATAAATAAATAATTATAATAAAATATAATGCAAATTGCTTGCCTTATCCCAACGTTTCAAAGAACGCACAAGTTGCAAGGACTGGTTAAAAACTTCTTCAAATACTCAAAGGTGAGCAATCTATACTTTATTGCAGAAACTACCGATTTTGACACCATAGAATGGCTCAAAAGCAAGAAATTAAACTACTTTGTAGTTAGCGGTGAGTATGTTGAAGCTATAAACTATGGCTACAAGCACACCAAAGAGCCATTTATATTTTGTGGAGCTGATGATATTGAGTTTACCAAAGACTGGGACGTGAAACTTCTAAAAAACTTTGAAGATCAAAATATACACGTAACTGGTGGAGTTGATGATTGGGTTATCTCTCAAAGTGAGGCTCATATCTCTTACCCTCTAATTAGACGATCCTATGTTGAAAAACAAGGCTCTTGTATGGGTCAAAAGGGAATTATTTATAACACTTGTTACCAACATTATCATTGCGACATTGAGTTAGAGCAGGTGGCTTGGTCAAGAGGTTGTATCAAAGTAGATACAAGCGTAACAATTAAACATAATCATTTTATAAATAAAAAAGCGGAAAATGACGCTACCTATCAAAGATCATATAAAAAGTTAAGAGATGATACCAGTGCTTTTGAAAAAAGACGTAGCAATTTTGAATACTGGGATACTAATTTTCTACATCAAGGTAAAAGAGTTAAGTCAAGATTTAGAAAAAAAAGACTTTCAATAGTTATGCCTGTCTGGAACTGTAAAAAATATGTAGATCAAACTATAAATAGCTTACTCAAAAATACTTTGCATAAGTACGAAATCATAGTTGTTGATGATTGCTCCACTGAGTTTGGCAACGATTATCTAAAAGAAATTGAGGATAAATTAAGTCAGGAGTTTTTGAATGTAACAGTTATTAGAAACTCTAAGCAAAAGTTTTGTACACACAACTGGAACAAGGGAGTTAAATTATCCACTGGCGATTACATTGCTATTATCAATTCAGACATAGAGTTTGAAACCGAAGAATGGGACGACTATTTGATTGAAAATATAGACTTAGGATATGAACTGGTCAATCCTTATCAAAATGACCGAGTTTATAACAAACCATATATGAAACCACCTCACGAGGATTTTTTGTTTAGATTAAACATTAGAGGTGCTTGTTTTATGCTTAGCCGTGAGTTTGCAGATAAAGTCTTCCCCTTGCCAAAGCAATTAGTCCACTGGTGCGGGGATAACGTAATAAGTCAGTATGCCAGAAATTTTATGTATGATATTCGTGTTATAATTTATCATCATATCAGCAAATCAGGTGAAAAAGTACCGCAAAAAGACTTTTGGTTAATGGTGCAAAATGATGTTAAAGAATACAAAAAACTATATCCAAGTGATGATATATCGCCAGTAGAAAATACAATAAGAAAAAATATTGAATAACAACGCATACTTTTGCAGTTAAAAAAGAAGTGTTTGATAAATATGTAGATGACTTTTATTTTGGTCAGCACGATTGGATTATGTGGAGTAAGTTAATGATTAGTGGTGTTAATTTATTTTCTCCTGTTTGTAGTCTTGCCACTCACTTAGCAAGCGGTCATCTAGCAATCGGTACAGATTGGATAAGTAGGTTTAATGAGCTATGATGGTTTGTATTCAACATCACCCAAGCCGAGTTAGACATTTAAAATTATTGCTCACGTTTCTTGATAAAGAAAAAGCAGATAGTTACTTAGTGATAGAAGATATAGTTAGTAGCGTTAGTGGAATGAAAAAATGTTTTTCTAAGATTGAAGATCATTCGCATTTAATGGTTATTCAAGATGACGTTTTACCTTGTAAAGATTTGGTTGCTACTGCTAGAGAATTGATCAAGTTAAGACCGAGTAATTTTATATCGTTATTTAGTGCTTATGACGTTACAACAGAAGCATTAAGAGCAGGTAGACATTGGGGAGTGTTAGATCGTGCTTGGGGCTTGCCTTGTTACATAATACCAGCCAAATTAGTGAGCCAGTACCTTGATTTTGACGTTTTAGTTAAAGATGACATAATTGCCGATGATGTGCGAATGAGTATGTTTTTGGAGTACGTGAACAAGCCAGTTTATGTAACAGCTCCAAGTTTGGTTGAGCATTTAGCATTTACTAGCACAACATTATCTGAAAGTGGCAAAGTGAGTGTTGAAAATGGGTTGAAGTTTAGAGTGGCAAAAAACTATATCGGATTTGAAAAAAGTGGTTTGTCCATTGACTGGAGCGACCGAATAAGGAATAATATACAACAGTCAATTGGCAACAAGTTTGATCACGTTAGACATTACAAAAAGTACTCTGGTATAAAGCAAAATATTGATTGCAAAGTTAAAAAATGATTTACGAAGTTAGAAAATTATCAAAACTTATATTATGGAAAGATAACCCAAGAGCAATTGATGAGGTTGATTTAGACAGGTTAAAGAGTTTGATTAAAAAGTTAGATTTGTTTAAACCATTTCTAATTACTCAAGACGGAACAATATTAGGTGGAAATCAAAGGTACAGGGCTTGTCAAGATTTGGGTATTGAAGATGTACCTTGTTCAATAGTTAAAGCTGATACATTAGAAGAAAAACTAGCTTATGCTTTAGCAGATAATGATCGGGCTGGTTATTATGTTGAAGATAAAATTAAAGAACTGATATTAAAAGCTCCCAATTTAGATTTGGAAATGTATAAACTTGATTTATCAAGTAATGTTACTCTTGATAATTTTATGAAGTTTGATTTTCATAGTATAAATAATCAAAGCAATCAGACACCAAGTGAACAAGATTTTGAACAATATTTAAAAGATAATCAAGACAAAGAATTAATTAGGATAATGACAACAAAAGAAACAGCTAATAAACTTTATAAGTTGATTAAAGACAACAAACAAAGTGAAGATGATGACGAGGGTTTAATCTTATTAAGGTTGCTTGAAAATAGTTGAAGTCAACCTATACAAAACTTCAAAAATAGATGAAGTTGTTTATCTCAGCTACAGAGTGTACTACTAAAGATATAGGTTTTAATCAATGTATTGATTTAAACTGCAAATATTATTTATATTCTTATTACAATTTAAGAGGCAGAACAAACAAGGTAGACTATTTAAGTGTTAAAGGTGAAGTATTTATTGACAGTGGCGCTCACACTTTGCAAAAACCAGGAAAAGAGGTTGATTATGAAAAGTTTGTTTTTGAATATATAAAGTTTATCAACGAGTATAAACGATATATTGATTATATTGTTGAGCTTGATGTTGAGAACAAAATAGGTATGTCATTGGTTGAAAAGTACAGAGATCAAATATACAAAGAAACAGGCATTGAGCCAATTGTTGTTTGGCATAGAGAACGAGGATTTGATTATTTAAAATATATGACAAAGAAATATAAATATATTGGCTTCTCTGGCTTTGTTGAGGACAAAACTGGTGAAAATGAAGTACCAATAAAATATATTGATACATTTATTAAGATGGCACACGACAACGGAGCTTTGGTTCACGGATTTGGTTATACTAGATCAGATTTATACAGGCACAAATTTGATAGTGTTGATAGTAGCAGTTGGGGTATGTTCAGGCGATTTGGAAAAATAGATAAGTTTGAAGTAAATAGAATGAAGCAATACAAGAGTTTAAGAAATTTCAAAAATATATATAAAAATATGGCAGATTATAACGTTAAAGAGTGGATAAAATATCAACAATTTTTAGACATTTTGACTTGAAAATATAACAATAAAAGTATATGATAATAAAATGTAGTAATAGTTAAGGATAACCTATGAAAAACCTTCAAACAATGATAAAGAGCAATGAGTCTTTTTTTAAGATGTTCAGTGTAGCTGGATATATTACCTCACAAATACTCGCTGATATTACTTCAACAAAAATTGCATTAATTAATAGTTTATCAATTGATGGTGGTACTTTTATTTATCCACTAACTTTTACATTAAGAGACATGGTTCACAAAGCATGGGGTAAAAAGATCGCTAGGCAGTTAATTGTTACTGCTGGAGCTATCAATCTTTTTATGGCTTTATTGTTTCAGTTTATTATTTGGTTGCCTGCTGACCCAAGTTGGGGTTTACAAGAACAGTTTGCAACAATACTAGGACCACTATGGAGAATTGTATTTGCTTCAATCTTAGCTGAAATAGTATCAGAGCTAATTGATACAGAGGCATATCAATTTTTTATTGACAAAATTAGTAAAAAATTCCAATGGGCGAGAGTATTATTTTCTAACGCCCTAGCAATACCAATAGATAGTATCGTATTTGCAATGGTAGCATTTGCTGGTGTGTTGCCAATGAGTGTTGTAGGGAGTATCATTATTGCCAACATAATAGTAAAAGGGTTAATGACTATTATTTCTATACCGGGTATTTATCTTGTACCAGGAGAAAGAAAGTAAGTGGCTAAAATTGGCAGACCAGAAGTTTTTGACACAATAATTTTAGAAAAATTAAGAAGTGCATTCGCTTTTGGTTGTACCGATGAAGAAGCGATTGCTTATGCGAATGTACCTACGACAACATTTTATGACTACCTCAAACGTCACCCCGAGTTTGCGGAGGAAAGAGACAGGTTAAAATTATCACCAATTTTGAAAGCAAGAAAAACAGTAATTGATGACTTAGAAAAAACAGATAGTGCCAAGTGGTATTTAGAACGTAAGAAAAAAGATGAGTTTAGTTTAAGAGTTGAAAGTACAGGAAAAGACGGAAAAGATTTAAGTGTTAGAGACGATCCAAGACTATTAAAAACCGTCTTAGAACTCTCAAGAGGATTACTAGATGAGTTAGAAGATAAAAAAAGTAGTGAATAAACACTGTGAAATTAAAATGGCTTGCTCACACCATACCCATTGACGAATGTAGGTCAGGGAGTTTGCCAGCGGTTGAGTACGAAGATCAGTATTATAACGATCTAGAAAAGGAAGTCTTTTTAGGCAACTTTACAGGAGTTAAAAAAAAAGTAGTTTCAAGGTTAATTGATGGCTTTAGCTTTAGCGAGATTAAAAAAATGGACAATGTAAAAAACATCTACGAAGTAAGAAAAAGCATTATTGAGGATATGTCTTGGGTGTTTGATAAAGAAGAGTTTGATAAATATTTAGATAAAGATGATCACGAAAAAAAAGCAGACGAGTTTTTGAAAGAAATAGTTACAATTTCAAAAAATATCACCTTTAAGCGTTTTATAAAAAGTTTTATTTTAGATTATGACGAGGAAGCCAATTTTAAGAATTGGCAAGTACCGCAAATACAACAACACTATTTTGACGTTTGGGACAAGCACCCAAAGTCAAGGATTGTTGCTCCCAGAGAACATCTAAAGACTACGACAGTTTGCCAGTATCTTGTTAGACGTATTTTTGAGAGAGATTATCCCTTAGAAATTATATACTTGCATTTAAGTAAAGACATAGCCATTGAAAAAGTCAGGTTAATTCAGTCAATTATTGAACGCAATCCTGTATTTTCACAAACAATCAAGATTGATGAGGCTAAAAATTGGAAAGATGGTGCATTGCGGTTAATGGACGGAACAACACTGACAGCCAGTAGTTTTGGCTCTGGAATAGTTGGAAAACACCCCGATATTATCGTACTTGATGACGTGATAGACCAACAAGTGATTTATTCTGATGTTAAAAATGATAAAGCTATTCGCAAGTTTTACTCCGATGTGTACCCGATGATTACAAAAGCAGGTGAAGATAAGAAAATTATTGTTATTGGCACAATACAGCGTGAAGACGATTTGTATAACAGGTTGCCAGATGATTTTCATTGTGAAACGCTAGACGCTATTGTGAGTGAAGAAAAGAAACAGGTGTTAGCTCCTGAGTTATTTTCTTGGGACGACTTGATGAAAGTCAAAGCCGATATGAGTAGCCAATTTGGTGAGAGGTATTGGCTCAAAGAGTATCGCAATATACCTCTTGAAGCTATGGGTGAGATTATCAAGCCAGAATGGATTAAGACATATACAGTAGCCCCAGATTATGGTGATGTGTTTCAAGCTTGGGATTTAAGCGTAGGTAAAGATGTCGGGAGTGGTGATTCTACAGCAGGAGCAACAATTAGAGTAATTAAAGAGGGTGAAACGCTAAAGATTTATGTACTAGATATCTTCAAAGCTAGAATTGAGTTTGCCGAAAGGTTAAAAGCAATTGTTAGCTTAGGCAACAGATACAACCCTTTAGCAATAGGTGTTGAGGAAAACGTGTTTCAGTATGATACAGTTAATACATTGAAGAAACAAACCAATCTCCCAATAGTAGGAATTAAGACAATCAAAAATAAGATTGAGAAGTTTAGAGTAGAATTAGCCCCTCACTTCGAGAATGGAAAGGTATTTATAGCCAGTGATATGTTAGAGTTAAAGCAAGAGTTATTAGCTTTACCTTATGGACAGTTTGACGATACCTGCGATAGTCTTACGCTTGCCATTCAGTTATCAGCCCAATTTGGTGGTGAGCCTATCATTGATTTTCTATAATTTAGGTATAATAAAGTATGAGTATAAAATCATTTTTCAATAGTTTAGTAACAAAGTCCGTTTGGTCTGATACTTTCTCAATTTTAGGTAGCGATAGTCATACAAATACACCCCAAGAATTATATTTTGGGATTGTCTATTCTTGTATTGACGCCATTGCTAACGCCGTATCTGATGTTGAGTGGGGGTTATATCAAAAGAAAGGCAACGAGTGGAATAAACTTGAAGATCACCCAGTAATTGAGTTATTAGAAAACCCAAACTCCTTTCACACTTTTACTGATTTTATGTATTTAATTTCTACACACATTGATACACACGGCAATAGTTTTATTGTTCCTGTTCGTACCGCTTTAGAGTCAAGAAATATCATTGAGTTAAAAATACTCAATCCGAATAATGTGGTTGTTGAGCCAGATGAAAATGATTATCCAGCAAAATATAAATATACAAGCAATGGAAAGATTTATACCTACAAAAGAGAAGAAATTATCAACGTTTTAAGATCAAACCCATTCAAACAATATCTAGGCTTATCTACTATCCAAATGGCTAGATACGAGGGTACAAACGAAGTGAACAGTCTCAATTACAACAACTCGTTTTATAAAAATGGAGCAATTCCCGGGGGTGTTATTAGTACGGATAAAGAATTAAATGCTGATGTGTTTCAAAAGTTAAAGTCTAAGATCAAGCAACAATACGAGGGCGCAGAGAACTTTTTTAGGTTGATGTTTCTAACTCATGGCTTTAAATATACTCAAACTAGCTCAACACAAAAAGACATGGAATACATTGCACAACGTAAATTAAACAGAGATCAGATACTAGCAATATTTAAGACACCAAAAACTATTGTTGCAGTATCAGACTCGGTTAATAAAGCTACAGCAGATGTTGAGTATTCTACTTTCATGAGAAGTGTAATTAAGCCTAGAGCAGAGTTAATTTTTGACAAGTTAAACAAGTTTCTATTGCCATTTTTCGGTCTTGATCTAAACCAATATCAATTAAAATATAAAAACCCAGTGCCAGATGATAAAGAATATTCGTTAGATCACAAAAACTCAGCGGTCAATGTTTGGAAAACTGTAAACGAGATTAGAGCAGATGAGGGATTAGAACCTTTAGAGGGTGGTGATGAGTTAAAAATGCCAGAGAAAGCAAGCTCACCAGATGAAGACAACCAAGAAGAAGAAAACGACAAAGACAAAGAGGATAAAGACGAGGGTAAAAAAAAAATAAGTGAGTGTACAAGCTGTACAAAAGAGGGTCAGCCCAAGCCAACAGATACCAAGAGAAAAGCTAATCAAGAGTATATCAGGCGTAAAAATAAGTATTTTACATATAAAGAAAACCAGTTAAGTCTCAAACTTTCACAGCATTTTGCTTTTATGATTAGGGATTTAAAGAAAGTAAACGTAAAGTCAAACGTATCTAATGACAATCCAGATCTAACACCAGAAGAACAATTTGAACTATCCCCTGAAATGGTAGAGGATAAGTTGCTCCCCGATGACAAGAAATTAAACCAGTGGAAAATATTATTATTTCTAATGCTTTATGAAGCTACACAACAGGTATATCTAACCGCCTTAAAGCAGTTAAAAGAGGCGGTTGGTTACAAGGTTAGCGATGAACTATCAGAGTCTTTAAAGTCTTATATTAGCAATCGTGCAAAGGCATCTTCAAAATCAGTGGGCGATACTGTATTAAAAGAGATCAGAAAAGTGGTTAAAGATAGCGTAAGCAATGGCGAGACTGATTTAAAGAAAATTAAGGAAAAGATAGTTAATATTTTGAAAGATCAAAAGCAATGGAAAGTAGATCAGATAGCTAGAACAGAGCTGTCTTGGGCTTATGGCGAAGCTGAACGCAAAACATACCTAGAAAATGGTGTTACTAGGGTTGAGTGGTTATGTGGGTCTGAACCTTGCCCGACTTGTCAAATGAACTGTGGAAAGATTGTGGAAATAGATAAAATGTTTCCATCAGGACACGATAGCGAACCAGTACATCCAAATTGCACTTGCACAATTTTGGGGTTACCTAATTTATAATAATTTGTAAAAAAAGATATAATGGAGTATATGCAAAAAAATAAAAACTTGAACTTAGAGGCGTTATTTACTTTTAAAAGTGTTGACGATGAGGAAATGATTGTTAGAGGTGTGGTGGGAAGTGATGATAGTCTTGATCGTCATGGTGACAAGATCAATCCCAAAGGTTGGGTTTTAGATAACTTTAAGAAAAACCCTGTAATTATGTTGAACCATAACTACAGCCAATTCCCGATTGGTAAAGCTATCAGCGTGAAACGCAAAGACAATCAATTAGTTTTTGATATTCAATTTTCTAAGACTTTGGAACTAGCCAAACAAGCCTATGGATTAGTTAAAGAGGGCATTATGAAAGCTTGGTCAGTGGGCTTTATGGTCTTAGAATGGGCAAAAGCTGGCAGTGATTATACGATTGAGAAAATGGAGTTATTAGAATTAAGTTTAGTGGGTATTCCTGCTAACCCCAACGCATTATTGAACTCTTTAGAGCCAAAGCAACAAGAAATGGTCAATTCTTTTATTACTTTGGTTAAAAGTATGGAAGAAACAGTGGATAAGGAAAACAAAGCCGAAAATGAGGCAAATGACGAGGTTGTAGCCGAGAATAAAGAGGAAGAAAAGGGTGTACATATCTCAAGTGAAGATGACGAAGCCGACAAAGTAGAAGATAAAAAAGAAAGCGATACAGAAAATGAAGAAAAACCAGAAACAAAGCAATTTGATTTTGAGGCTCTTAGCAAAGATCAAAAGTTTGTTGAGTTTATAACTGGTATAATTGATAGTAAGGTTAAAGAGTTTTTGAATTTGAACACAGAAGAAGTAAAAGCCGATGAAGACAAAGCCGATGACGAAGTTTTGTTAGCCCTCACTGCCATTAGGCAAGAGCTACAACAACAGAACCAAGAGTCAGGAAAGTCTTTAAAAGCTTTTAATTTATTAGTAACTAGTTTAAAAAAGGAGCAATAAAATGCCAGAATTAAACGAACAAGCCAAACAGGCTCTTGAGGAAGTCAAGGCAGGTCTGAAAGGCGAAATTGTAACAGAGTTAAGAGAGTCTATCGCAGGTGCGGTAACCAAAGACGTGTTAGCCAATGTTGAGAAACAACTCAAAGAGGTTAAACAGCCAGAGGGTGATGAAAAAGCTCAAGCAGAGGAAGCAGTAAAAGCTTTCAAAGCACAGTATCACAAAGACATCTTGGGTAAAGTTACCAAAGATTTAGATACTGGAACTGCTACTAGCGGTGCTGAATTAGTGCCTGAATATTTTGGTAGTGAAGTTATCCGCATTGCTGGTCAATACGGTGTAGCTCGCCAAAATAGCAGAGTTATTGCTCTCCCCGGTAAGACTTTTACCTTGCCTACCATGGGTAGTGTAACTGGTTATCGAACCGATGAAAAAGGTGCTATCACCGCCAGCTCACCTGCCACTGGCAATCTAACATTCACAGCTAAAAAAGTAGCTGGAATGGTGATCTGTACGACTGAAGCGATTGAGGATGCTAATGTTGATATTCTCAACTGGATTGCTCAACTTTCTGGTGAAGCAATCGCCAAAGTTGAAGATCAATGGGCTTTCTTGGGTATTACTGGAACTGAGGGTATTTTCAGAAATGCCAGCGTACCAGTTTACACTTTAGGCTCTGGTGATGTTACCTTTGCAAGTTCTGATCTAGAAGATTTGAGACTGTCTCTAGATTTAGCCGATGACGCTGTAGTTGATAACATGAAATGGCTAATGTCATTCTCTATGCTTAATCACTTTAGAGGATTGAAAGACGACAATGGTCAATATATCCTACAAGCTCCAGCAGGTAGCCAACCAAAGACGATCTGGGATTTGCCTTATATCAAATCTACAGTTATGCCAAAGAGAACAGCTCAATCTCAAGCTGACGCTCCATTCATGGCAGTCTATGATCCTCGTTACTTGATGATTGGTGATAGACGCAAAGTTACCCTAGAGTTTTCTAAGGAAGCGACTGTTACCTCTAGTGATGGACAAACCACTGTCAACTTGTTTGAACAAGATATGGTGGCGGTTAGAGTCACTGAAAGAATTGATATCCAACTCGCAGAAGCCGACAAAGCTTTTGTCAGAATGGAAACATCAGCCAGCTAGTCTGCTGATCACAGGGGGTATTGCCTACCCCCTGAAATGAACAGACTACAAGACTAAGAAATTATGGAAAGGTAAAATGTTTAAAGTTACCCAGAGAGTCTTTGTTAATAATTTATTGTTTCAACCGAATGTAATCTATCAAGGACAGCCGATAGGGATTAGTAACAGGTATATTGCGGAATTAGACAACAAAGACGAAAATGAGCCATTAGACGAGCTAAAAAGCAAAAGAAAGCATAAACGCAAGAGAGCCAAAGTTAGAAATGTTGCGATATTAAATAACGATAAGGAATAAAATGTCAGCAATTAATGGTAAATTGTTTTATTCAGGATATAGCGAAATTACACCCGCACAGGTTGCAAGTTATCTCAAAAGATCATTTACTACTGCCGATACAGCCCTAGTGGAAGATTTAATTACTAGGATTGAGTCAGAATTAGTGGTTAAGTGTAACAGGAACTTTGATACTTCTAAGGTTTATTTTGAAACTTTCAATAGTGGATTTACTCAAGTGATGTTGAAAAATACCCCGATTAATAGTTTAAAAGACATCTATATTGATGGGGTTAAAAAGACGAGTTTATATACCTTGAATACCAATTACTTTATTTATGAAAATACAATCATATTCACTAGCCCAGTGGTGGGTGCTACTTATCCATATAACGCTGTCAAAATTGAGTACGATATACAGAAGTTTTGGGGTGAAGATGTAGTTAATTTACTGATTAAATGGGTAGCTTTTGAGTACTTGAACAGCGAAAATGCGGGGGTAGCAATTAGCAATATGAATTTTGACGCTTTGAGCCAGAACTTTGACTTAGCTGGATTTAAAAAAGAAAAGGAAGAAATTATATTTAGATATACCAATTTTGAGATATGATGGAAACCTTTGTAAATATCTATGAGTTATCTGGTGCTAATACCGATAGGGAGTATGAGTTAGTTTATGAGAACGTAAAGACTTGGATTATCCCAGCCAGTAATGAGGCAGTGGCATTATATGATAATCTACCCCAAGGACAATCATACTCTTTTAGAATAATCAGCGATGATATTCCCAACATTACAGAGCAAGCAAAGTTTATAGTGGTAGATAGCCAGTGGTCAAGTTTTGAAGAAGATGACGAGTTTATAACTGTAACGCAGACCAAAAGACAACATATTGGCGGTAAAAATTATTTATCTGGTCTTTGTTACAAAGCTAAAAACTAAGTCATTATGGAAATCTCACTAGAAGTAACTTCTAATACAAAAAGGATAATGGGTTTACTTGCTAACCCTAATCTTTTAAGATCAGCTAAGGTAGGTTGTCTTACTAACGCCTCTCTGCTCTTTTCTAACCAGTCAAAAAGAGAAGCCCCAGTAGACACAGGAAATCTAAGACGTAATATCAAGTATAAAGTGCAACCTGATGGCTCACAAGCAGAAATCAAAGCCGAGACCGATTATGCTTTGTATCAAGAAGAAGGCACAGGGATTTATGGTAAAAGAGGAACGTATATTACTCCAAAGCGTAGCAAGTTTTTAAGATTTAAGGTCAAGTCGGGTGATTATGTTTACGCTAGACGTGTTAAAGGTGTTAGGGGCAAATGGTTTATGAAAAAAGGGTCAGAGTTTTTGGTCAATAAGTTTAAGGAAATAGAAACAAAATTGTATAATGATATAAAGGGTTTATTAAATGTTTGACGAACAAGCCGTAACAGAAAAACTACAAGATTTAATAAAGACTGCTACCAATGTAAAAGTGGTCTATGATGGTGTACCTGAATACCCTACTCAATTCCCAGCAGTAACTATACAGCCTAATAATTGGGTAGAAGAATGGGGCGATTTAAGAGATACGACTGATATTCACGAGTTTATTATTACAGTATTTATTCAATTAGAAGCCGACAGGCTAACTTCACAGAGGCAATTAAGAGATATTGTGGCAAGTGTTAGAGAGATACTAGGCGATCAGGATAATATTACTCTTGATGGATTAGTTGATAGCTCAAGACTAACAAGGGGTCAATATATTTTTGAGCAAAAGGAAAGTAAATTATATTTTTGTGAGATAACGTACCAATGCAGAAAAAGATATAACAGATTTTAGGTATAATGGAGTATATGAGTAAATACGTTTATACAGGAAAGGTGGAAATTACTTTAAAGGGTTATGGAGTAGTTACATCTGGTCAGGTCATAGAAACAGATTTATTTATCAATAATCCGAACTTTAGAGAATACATAGAACAAGAGAACTTAGGAATTAAGGAAAAAAAAAGTAAACATATCAAAAAAAGGAGCAAATAATGTCAGAAGGCATATTGGATCAAATCTCACTGGGTGCAGAGTCTGTGGTGGGTACAGCAGTAACGCCTAGTGTTTCTATTGCAGTATTACCCAGTGATGGCGTTGTGATTGAGCAAGAACCCGTAGCGGTTGAGGGTATCAATGGAAGCCCAGCCAAAAACAAAGACTTTGTATCTGGAATTAGAGAATATAACGGCTCTTTTGAAATGAACGCTTACCCAGTAGCTATGGGCTATGTATTAAACTCGGCTCTTGGTGACACTTCATCTGCTTTGTATGGCTCTGAAACGACAGTTTATAAACACACCATTACAGAGACAGTTACTAAGCCCAGTTTGACTTTGGAACAAAGAACAGGCGGTATTACAGAGAGATACGCAGGCTTTACAGCAGGTGGTTTTACACTTTCAATCAATGTAGGCGAACCTTGCAAGCTCTCTTTTGAGGGAAAAGCATTGAGCCACGCTAGTGAGACAGCCATTTCAGGTACTTACGAAACCACAAAAGTATTTGATTGGACTGATATACAATCAATCACTCTAGGTGGAACTGATATTAAGTGTGCTATTAAGGAGCTATCCATTGAATATACCAATGATCTCAATAATTTTCATGGTCTATGCTCACAACCAGAACCAAGCAATTTGTATATCAAATCAAGCGAAGTTAAGGGCAAAATATCTGGATACTTAGACAGTAATTTGATTGCTCAACAAACAGCATTTGAAAACACCACTGCTCAAGAGTTAATCATAACTATCATTGGTGATGAGACGATTGGTAATGGCTCTAATAACTCTTTGACCATTACTCTTTCAAAAGTGGTATTATCTAGCTACAAACACCCGATTGATACGGAGTATGTAGCTTTAGAAGCCGATTTTGAGGGTGCAGAAGACGCTACAAATGGTTTAATTAAAGTAGAGTTAATCAATACACAAGACGCATACTAAATTAGTAGGTAATTACTAAGGACAAACAAATGCAAATAACTACTCCCTCTGGGTATGTTGTAACTTTCAAAGATGAGGCTGATCTAACCTACCGAGATAAAAGGTTAGTGCAAAAGGCTTTTCTATCTTCCACTTCAATCAATGCCAAGACACAAGGCAATCTGGATATGAAAGCCAGTATTATTTTTGAGGCTCAAGATGAGTTATTAAAAATAATCTTGCTTGAAATTAAGAATAAAGAGGGCGTAGCTGTAACAGAAAACTTGTTTGACTTCGTTGGTACTAAAATGCCGAATGATGACGCAGACGCAGTTTATAAAGTGGTTACTGATACGCTTACTACTTCAAAAATAGCAAAAAACTAAACCGCCATGCCTTGTGGCAATTCTTCGCAGGGCATGGCAGATTGCCAGAAGAATTTGATGAACAATATCTCTGTATTTCTCTCAATTTATCCAAAACCGAACTTGATAAACAGCCCGAAGAATGGGTTAGTAAAATGATATTTTACTTATCTGTAAAAAGTGAATATGACGAGTTTGAGATGAAAAAGAATAATAGAAAAAGCTCAAGGAAGTAGCAAAAACAGGTATAATAAGATATGACTAACGAACTTTCCTATATCTTGAGACTAAAGGACGAGGCGAGCAAAACACTACAGCAATTTGGTGATAAATTATCTCAAGTATCTGGAAAAAATATACAAGATTTTGGGTCTTCAATGGTTAAGATCGGTGCTGGATTTACTGCTATCGGTGCAGGTACAGCATTGCTAACCAAAAGTTTAGTAGAAACTGCCTCAAGTTTTGAGCAACAATCAGTAGCTTTTAATACTCTAACTGGCAGTATGGAATTAGGACAAAAAACATTAAATGATTTGGTTCAATTTGCTGCACAAACCCCTTTTGAAATACCCCAAATACTAGAACAATCCAAGCGGTTAATGGCTATGGGAACTTCCGCAGGTGATTTAATTCCTGTATTTAGGGCTTTAGGTGATGTCGCAAGTGGTGTTGGTATGGAAAAACTACCTCAATTAGTTTTAGCTTTTGGTCAAATACAAGCTAGAGGTCAGTTAATGGGAACAGAACTTAGACAACTTACAGAGGCTGGTTTTAATCTAGCAGACGCAATGGGTGTAACCAATGGGGCTTTAATGGAAATGGTCAGCAATGGTGAAGTTAGTTTTGAAGATGTAAAAAATGCTTTTATGTCAGTAACAGCAGAGGGTGGGCGTTTTCACGATATGATGTATAACCAGTCTCTAACTACCGCAGGTCAACTTTCAAACCTCAATGACAAAATTACAATGTTAAAAAATACTATGGGTGAACAATTATTGCCAATAGTAAACCAATTTATTGATAAATTAGCAATAGTAATAGAAAAGATAGGCAATTTTGCTCAAGAACATCCAAAATTACTAACGATGTTAATTGCTTTAGGGCTTACTATTGGGGTTGTTGGCGTAGCAATAACTGCTCTTGGAACTATTATTTTTGCGGTGGGAATTATCGCTAGTACAGCATTTGGCGGTATTATTTTGACCATTGGCGGAGTGATTGTTGTGATCGGTCTGCTTGCTGTTGCTTTTTTCTTATGGCGAGATCAAATTATGGAGTTTTTAAATAGTATTTGGTTGAAGTTTACAGAAGTATTTGAATACATCAAAAATCTAATTGTAACAAAAGTAGATGAATGGTATCAAAAGCATAAGTGGTTTATTGACTTAATGATTGCTATTTATACTTTTATGTTTAATGTGTTAAAAACTATTCTTGAAACAATGTTTGTGGTTGCAAAAGCCATTTTTGAAGCTATGTTTAATCATATAAAAACAGTATTAGAAAATCTAAAAAATAGCTTTGTGCTTATCTTCAACACAATAAAAAGTGTGGTTGAGACAGCTATAAATTATGTACATGAAAAGTTTGGTGATAAGTTAGACGCTATGTCTTCTAAAGTTTCTAGTTTTAAAGACGCAATTATTGATAAGTTTAAGGCATTGGCAGAGGGAATTACAAACGCTTTGAGATCAATTAAGTTTCCTCACTTGAACATTGGCGAGGGTTCAGTAAACATAATGGGCAAAGACATAAAATATCCGAAGTTTAATGTTGACTGGTACGAAAAAGGTGGCTGGGTAAAAAATACCGGATTGGCTATGGTACATCAAGGGGAATACGTGATTAGCAAAGATATGTTAAATGGCAAATCTTCTATGCCGAGTAGTGTTACAAATAACAATAATTATCAACAGCCAATAAATGTAAATGCAATTATCAATACACCTCTTGACGCATTGACTTTGGGTAATATCTTAGGTGAGCAATTAGCTTTTGCTAGGGTTTAATTATGATAAAAAACGTATTTATTGACGGAATACAAGTAAACGATGAAAACTTGAGACTGCAAAAAGTAGGTAGTGCAGGAAGTGCGGAAGTGGAGTTTGCAGACTACCAAAGGGGTGGAACATCAGGACAAATCCTATCAAGACCGCTTTATCGGGGAATGACTATCAATATGGGTTGGTTTGTTAAAGGCAATAGTTCAGATAACTTTATCTCTAACCTAGAACGCTTTATCGGTTACTTTTCTAACAATGAAACACCTAGTAACTATCTAAAAACTTTGGGCTTTGAGCTAACAAATGGGGTAATTAAAGAAATTGACGTGTTATTTTCTAGGGTTAATAACGAGATAAGTGGTGATAACGTCAATCACTCTTTTGTTACTTTAAGTGCAGTTTCAGAGTTAGAGTTTTTGACTTCAAGAACAACTAAGACTGGCAATTTGGTGTTATTGAGCTTGGGCGGTATGGCAATTCCTATGCCTATACCTATGAATATGGCTAATAATCCAGTGGGTGAGCCACTAATTGCCCTCAATTCGGGCAATGCTTTATCCTACCCGATAATTACAGTACATGGTGTATTTGATGACGATTTTACTATCACTAACGATACAACTGGCGATACTTTAGTTTATACTGGTGGATTAGAGACAGGTCATTACATTACGATAGATACTTATTACAGAACAGCTACACTTGACGGAGCAACATCAGTTTTAGGTAGTATTACTGGCGACTGGGTTTATTTGGGTCGTGGCTCTAATAGCTTGAGAATATCAAGTAGTGATGGTAGTGATACTGGTTATGCCTCTGTTTCTTGGCACGATAGCTACAGGAATATATAAAAATATGTACACTTTCAAAGTTTATAATAAGGCTGGCTCTGATGTTTGGGTAATACCCTTTGAGAATATCAATTTAAGCGAAGAATTAAACGTGGGAGTTACAGGTAATTTGAATATCAATTATTTAGCTTTGAAAAGATACGCTAACGAATTAAGCACGACACCAGACGCAATATTGGGCAATACTTATAGGGAATGGAAATTATATAAAGACGACACACTATTTTATGCAGGTATTTTGTTACATAGGAAAATAGCAGGTAGTAAGTCTCAAGCTACTAGTTACTCGGTCAATTTTGCAGGTTATGAGGCTTTACTGGCTAATCGCTACACTGGTAATGCTGGCGATTGGGCGTATTCTGCTACTGATAGTGCGGATATTGCTTGGGATTTAATAGATCAAACACAAAATGATAGTTCAACTTATGGCGATGTTGGAATTACCAGAGGTTTACATCCCAACTGTACTGATAGGGATAGAACGTGCAGATATGATAATATCTTAGATGTGATTAAGAAAATGAGCAATGCAAACGTGGCTAATGGCTATGATTGGGAAATGACGCCTTTGAAAGTTTTTAATATCTACGCTACAAAAGGAACAGCCCAAACCAATTTAATACTAGATGATTTTAATATTATCTCTTGGACTAATAACAGAGGATTGACAGGCAAGATTGCAAATAGGGTAATAGTACAAGGCGGTGGTACTGGTGATGATATTGTTTCAGAAATGGTAGAAGATACGTCTTTAATGGACGATTGGTACTTGCAAGAAACAATGCTAAGCGAAAAGGATACGACTACAAGTGCAAATCTAACAGACAAGGGCAATAGGTTACTAACTCAGATCAAAGAGCCAAGTGACGTAGTATCCGTTAGAGTTAATGATCGTAATCCTCTAATCACAAGTTATAACGTAGGTGATACGTTAAAAGTTAAGATTGCCGAGCTAGGATTTAATCAAGATTTAAGAATTGATAAGCGTACTATTCAAATACAAAGAAGTGGAGAGGCTCAAGTAGACTTGAGTTTTGATTATGCCTAGCCAACCAAACGTATTAGATTATATTAAACAGCTTGAGGATAGAATAGGAATTGTAGAAAAAACTGCTCTTAGTTTAAGCGAGGTATACCCAGTTGGTTCAATTTATGTTAATGCAACAAATTCAACAAATCCTGAAACACTTTTAGGATTTGGAACATGGTCAGCTTTTGGGGCTGGTAAAGTGATGACTGGTTATAACTCTGGCGATGATGATTTTAATTCAGCAGAAAAAACTGGCGGTGCGAAAACTCATAAACACAAAGGGTATGGGGATGCAGATAGTGGAGAAACAAGTGGAGATTTGAGAGCAACTATCGGCTCTCCGAGTGGAGATGCTAGTCGGCTTGGTTTTATAGCAACAAATGCAGTTAATCCTAATACTGGTTCTAGTCAAGGAAACTATACATATTCAGTACCCGGGTCTGCCTCTGGATTTGGAAGTAACGGATCGTTTTCTCATTATACACAAGTGGTGGGATACACTTCAACAAAATCTAGTTTACAACCCTATATAACTTGTTATTTTTGGAAAAGGACAGCGTAGAAAACTTGTATAATAGATTATAGATAAAAAAGGAGTAAAAAATGGCATTATTTTCGCAAAGATCGGGAGTTACAAATCATCCAGAAACATCAGTTTTACAAGGTTTTACTGATCTGGTTAAAAAAGGCGGTTTAATTACTCCCTCAACCGATTTTTTAGTAACCGAACCTACATCTGGATTAAATGTTAGTGTTGGTGCTGGTCATTGTTTTTTGAAAGGTACAGATACTAATGCCTACCCAGTTAGAAACACAGTCGCAACCGATGTTGAAATTGACGCTAACTCTAGTGGCAATCCTAGATATACTGCGGTGGTGGTTTATTTAGATTTGTCAGCTACCCCAGGTGCTAACGATGGTGGTGATGATGTAGCTTTTTTTGATACGGTCAATGGCTCGCCTGCTGGATCACCGACTACTCCAGATGACTCGGCTATTCAATCGGCTATTGGTGCTGGCAATCCATTTTTAAGATTAGCAGATGTCTACGTTGCTAATGGTGCTACTGGTATTTCAGACGCCAATATAACAAATACTAGTCAAAGAGTGTTTTTACAATCACCCACCCCAATTTATACTCTTACTTATGCTTCACCTCTTGCAATCAATTTTCTAGATGGAGCAAAACAAAAAGTAGTTATGACTGGTAGCCCGACAATTTCAGCTCCTACGAATATGGAAATTGGCGATATGTTGAAACTCACAGCGATACAAGACGCAACAGGTAATAGGACAATAACTTGGTTTAGTGGCATTACTTGGTTAAGCCCAGATACTACTTTGGCGGTTGGTGCTAATGATATTACTGATTTTGTAATAGAGAAAACAGGTACAGCCACTTATAACGGATATCTTGCTGGAAAGGAGTACTAAAAATGAAAACAATTTTTATAATCCAAGGCTATGAGGAACAAAGCCAAGTAGATCAAAGATTGACTGATGTTTGTACTCTTGAAGTTTACGCTAAGACTGAACAAGAGGCATTAGAGAAAGCAAAAAAATATATCAACAAGAAGTTTTATAGAGTTAGTCAGGTAATTGAAAAGGAGTAAATACGCTTAGCCCCAATATTGTAATTCCCTTTGACGGCAATCACGCAGACATTCCTAGCGGGTGGAGTAGAGACACTAGATTTGATGGAAAATACCCAAAAATAACTACTTCTAATTGGGCTAGTACTGGTGGTGCAACTACTCACACACACACTAATTCTGCTCACTCTCATACTTTCTCATCTAACGGACACACTCATTCAACAGGCACAATTAGCGGTGGAAACACAGTAAAAACAGACGGAAGACACAAGGACGCACCACCTTATGACGTTTATCCCTCACCTCACGAACACGCCTCTGTAACTTCTGGCGGTATGACTGGTCAAACTTGTAGCTCGTCAAGTCTGACTATTGGAACAGCTACTAATGAATTATCTAGATATGAGTTAATTTTTATTAAAAGCGATAAGTACAATTTGTATCCGATAAATGGGATCGCAATTAGAAACGATACTAGTAACAGAGAAAACTCAACTCATTTTGATAGCTTAAATGGCAAATATATGAAAGGAGCTGGAACTGGTCAAAATGCTGGCGGTAATGCATCTGTAAGTACGCATAATCACTCGTCTAGTCACTCGCACACTTTATATCACGAACACGCAGGAGCTAATTGTGGCAATGTTTCTAGTTTTGCTCTTGGCGGTGGTGAAACAGATAGCATTATTATTAGACAACATTCGCACGATATTTATTTTGGTTCGCACTCGGAAACTGTTAGTAATAGTGATAATCTATCATCTGTTACTCAAGACGTAGCGTATAGACAAATGCATTTTTGGAAAATAACAAGTAATTCTATCCCGAAAGTAGGCGATATAGCCTTATATACAGAAAGTGTTTTACCTATAGGCTGGACTGATCTTGGGTATAGCAATATTTATATCAAAGGTCAGACAAGCGGTGGTGCATTATCTACTGGTGGCAGTAATACTCACACACATTCTGCTCTGACTCATTCTCACGTTGGATCATCACATACTCACTCTTATTCTTCTTCAACAGCGACTTATACAGGGGCATATAGAAACGGTGGAAGTAATGGGATGTCTGGCTCTCATTCACACGCTGGAACAACAAGTGCTGGCTCTAATTCTTCTACTAGCTCAATATCAGTTGACACAAGCACAGAAAATCAAGAACCACCATATATAAACGCAAGACTAATTCAAATGCAATTTTTGTCAGTTGCTGGCTCTATTATCAATAACTTTGTAGGATAATAAAATGCTAAACCAAAGATCATACCCAAGTATTAAATTAGGGTTTAGCGATACTTTGACCATTGCTAGTCATGGGTGTTTTTCTATCTGTATTCTGCAAGGCTTATTAGACAGAGATTATGCTTTTTCTGTTAGCCAGTGGAATGATTTATTAAAGTCTAGTGGAGTTTATACCCAAGCAAATCCAACTTCAATATCTGCTCCTGATCTAGCTGTTAAATTACCCAACATATTTTCAGAAAGTAGAAAAGAAGCTTGGAATGACGCTAACTTAATAAACTATTTATCAAACAAGGATTATATTGTGATTGGCGAGGTTAGTGCAAAAGGGATTAGTGGAACTGGTCAACATTTTGTTTTAATTAGACAAGTAGCGATAGATAATGGCAAAATTACAATGACTTTCATTGATGATCTTTGGGGTGGTTTGAGCAATCAGAAAGTTACTACAAGATACGGAAGCTTTGGTAATATTTTAAGCTTGAGAATATTTAGAGTAAAAAAAGTTATAATAGATAATACGGAAGGGAACAAAATGACATTTGAGCAATTTTATCAAAAGTTTATAGAAGCCTACAGAAAACACAAATCAGATATTGAATGGGGAGATGATAAGAATAAACCAGAAAACACGATTTTAGAGGATCAGGCTTGCTTAGGACGTATGTTTGACGCTATTGCTAGCGATAAGAAATCAAAAGAGCAACGTATTAAAGATTTAGAAACTGCTTTAGCACAAAAAGAGATAGAAAAAGCGAGGGAACTGGCTAATCAAAAAGCAGTTTTAGACAAACAATGCGAGTATCAAATTGAGGGATTAAATAAAAAAATTAAAGAGTTAGAAAATAAGCCTACAAATGTTATAAAAGAGGACGATCAAAATTGGGTATTAAATGGCAAGACTGAAACAATAGTAAAAGACGGGGTTACCACGACATTGAATTATGCCCGCAGACCAAGCTAAATAACACGATAAGTAAAATCGCAAAATAGACCAACGACTGCTAACAGGTAATATAAAAATAAAAAAGGACTAATGCAAAATATCTTCGCTTTTATGAAATCAACAAGGTCAATCGCAGTTGTAATTGTGGTTTTTGCTCTAAGTTTAGGTTTGTTTTTAGGTAAAGTTACTGGCGAGCAATATTTGACAATCGCTTCAATAATTATCTCGGCTTATTTTGCAAAGAGAGATGAAAAAAAACCAGAAGAAGAATTAGAGGAAAGAAAAAAATAATGCAAAGTATGGGAATTGAAATCTTTGCAACTCACCTGACAGCTTTTCTTATTGGAGTCTTTTTTGGAATGATTTTAGATACCTATTGTTTAATACGAAAGGGAATAAAAAAAAAGTTAGGTATCTAATATGTCATTTAATGGGTTTGATACAAAACAATTAAGAAGTATTTTTGCGATTGCTGTATTGATCGTTTGGGTTATTTCAACAATAATAATGCCTCTTATAAACTTAGATTATAAAGTAGATAATTCTATTTCTTTGATGATGTCAGCTATTGCTGGTTACTTATTTATTGACGCTTTTAGATCAAAAGGAAAATAAAATGAATGACAAAATTACTTTAAGAATATTTTTTGCAATCTTATTTATGATGTTGCCATATATTGTGGCTCATTTTATACCGACAAACTTAATTTATTCTTGGAAAGAAAACCCTATAAAAACAGATAAAGAAGTTTATAGAACTTGTGAAACTATCAGTTGGACAATGTACAGGAAATCTTTTTTGCCATTGAGAGCAAGGGTTACAGAGAGAATTATTGATGGCTCACCAGTGTTAAATAGAAGTTATGATATTGTTGTTTTACCAGTAAATAAATGGAAAAAGGTTAAAGCTTCTTGGGAAAATATCTGCTTGCCACCAGATATTTATTATTTGCAAGGTATTGTTGAGTTTGATTTAATGGGCATTACCAAACAACACTTTTTTGAAACACAATCTTTTAAGGTTGTTGAATAGATGAATAAAGAAATCTTTAGAAATCCAGAAGAAAAAACAGAGCTTGAAATCGATTATTATTTAGCAGTTTATTATTATCATCTTCTAACCTTAGAAGATGCCAAACTTGGTCTTGAGAAAGGAATAGAGCCAATAGAAGCTTGGAAACAGAAGGGAACAGGTGAACTCGGGCAGAACGCCTTACGAATTTGACCCCAAGCTAAAATATGAGGCGATTAAAAATGCCTTGGTTTGTGAAGTCTGCGGAGAACCTGAAACCAAAGATAATCCCTTCACCGCACACCACTTAATCGCTATATGGTTTGCCAGAGAGAACCCTTGTTTGAGTTTAGAGGTTATAAAAAGTTTAGCTAATTTACAGGTAGTTTGCCGAAAATGCCATACAGAAATACATCGACACGAATCAAGGATTTTTTATCAGGAATTAGTGCCAGATGTGGCAAAAAGATACCTCGAAATTACAGTTGATCACTCCAAAGACGAGTGGCGAAAAGGAGTAATTTTTAATGGAGTATCTACATAAGAAGAAAGTATGAGGCGAGCCAGAGAGGACTGGCGTGATAATACAAAAAAGCACCCGTTGTGAGTGCTCTTTTGCAATTAGACTTCGGGATCATACTCCCTGTCTAGCAGAAACTAGATGTAGATAAGTATTTAGGTCAT
>Ga0172374_1000342_pt1 | contig 36108 bp, 38 predicted proteins | sample LakKiv3m_FD_114536 | JGI IMG/M metagenome (GOLD analysis project Ga0172374, IMG submission 114536) | Freshwater microbial communities from Kabuno Bay, South-Kivu, Congo - kab_092012_10.3m | ecosystem: Environmental > Aquatic > Freshwater > Lake | place: Democratic Republic of the Congo... | reverse complement strand
GAAAGAAGGGCCGAAGCCGGTCCATTTGGGCTTCGGTCAGCCAGAACAGGTTGCTCATCGATCAGGTCTCCTCCACGACCGTGAATCACGGTCGAAGAGCATGATCAATGGGTCCTGACCCTAAGATGTGGTCTGATGATCATGTCCGCACTCCCAAACTTGGCGCCCCGGCACGTTTCGCACCTTCAAATCTTGTAGCAAGAACTCCCGCGAAAAGAAAGTGGTGCTTGACATGGTTTAAGAGCGTGTGGATACTCACCATGTCAGAATGCGAGGCCCACATGGAATTCGACATTTACCGCGAGCCAAGGGACTTCACGGCAGGAGAAGCCGCCGTGGCTTCTGGCGTATCGCCGGCCTTGCAACGTGACTGGCGCCGTCGCGGCCTTCTGGAAGAGGGCAGCGGCGGTTGGGTGCGATATTCGCTTTCCGAAGTCTGCGAACTAGCGATGATGAAGGCATTCTCAGATGGCGGAGTGAGCGTGAAATCTGCAGGCGCGCTTGCGCGCTTCACCGCCGACCCGATCCACACCTTCCTCGAAATGTTGCCGGGTGTGGTCGCTTTCACTGGCGAAGAACTTACGCCCGAAGAACAGCGCGCCTTTCTTGCCGATCACTGGGCCGAAGAAAGCCTCTCTCGCTACATCTTCACGCCGCTTCCCGACAAAGACCGCGACGCTTCGGGCCCGCTGGCCGATTCATACCGTTTCAAGTCCCTTGCAGAGATTGAGGAAAAGGCCGGGCGGGGCTGGTATTTTGGCCTTATCTTTGACCTCAAGGCGCTGGCCGAAGAGATACACGCTCGCGCCGAGCTTCCTCTCGTAACTTATCGCGTTGAGAAGAGGGAGGGCCGCACATGACCCATATTGCAGTCATTGCCCGCCGCCTTGTCGCAGAGGCTCGCCGTCGGCGCGCACTCGAATTGGTGGAGGCCGCAGAATGAGCTTCATGTCTGCGATCACCCGTATCCTGCGCCCAAGCGCAAAGCGTTCCGGCATCGAGGCGGGCGGCGGCGGGCGCCGCCGGCAGGGCGCGCCGATGCTGGGCACCCCGCAACAAGCGGCGCTTGGGGCACGCGGCCCGGCAAAGGCTCGCGCGGCCGGGCTCTACATCAACACGCCCTTCGGCAACCGGATCGTGGAAGCCTGGACAAGCGCGATGATCGGGCGCGGATATCAGGCCCGCAGTCAGCACCCCGACCCGGGCATCCGCCGCCGTCTCAACGACGACTTCGAGGCGCTTGTCAATCCGATCCTGACCCCGCTTGCCCGCGCCCTGGTGCGCGACGGCGAGGCATTCTTGCAGATCGTGACCGAAGAGGGCGGGCTTCACCTCAAGCTGATCCCGGCCGAACAGGTTGACCCGTCCCTGACCCGCGAGCTTGGCGGCGGTGCCCGGATCGTCGCGGGCATCGAATGCGACGCCGGCGACCGGGTGGTGGCCTTCCATGTCCTGCGCGAGGCGCCGGGCACCGCGTTCTCGGCCTTCGGCGAGGCGGTGCGCGTCCCTGCCGCCGACATGATCCACACCTTCGACCTGCTGTTTCCCGGGCAGGTGCGCGGCCTGTCATGGCTTTCCCCGGTCCTGCTGAAACTGCGCGACCGCGACGAAGCAAGCGATGCGCTCTTGATGCAGCTCAAGACGGCAAGCCTGATCACGGGCTTTGTGCGCGACCCCGAAGGCGGGGCGGCGGGCTTCGATGAAGGTGCGAGCGGCGGGCAGGTGAACGTGAGCCTTGAGCCGGGCGCCATGCGCATTCTTCCGCCCGGTGCCGATGTGACCTTCTCGTAACCCGGGCAGGGGCTCGCCCAGGCGGTGGAATTCCTGCGCGCGCAAGATCGGGAAATCGCGGCGGGTGTTGGCCTGACCTTCGAGGCGCTGACCGGCGATCTTGGCGAGGCCAACTATTCGTCGGCCCGCGTGGGCCTGCTGGAATTCCGCCGCCGCGCCGAGATGATGCAGAAGAACTTGATCGAAGCGCAGGTGCTGCGCCCCCTCTGGCGGCGCTGGATCGACACGCAGGCGCTTGCCGGGGCGATCCCGTCCGATCCCGGCGCGCTGGCCGAATATCGCAACGTCCGCTTCATCGGCCCCGGCTGGGCATGGGTGGACCCGCGCAACGAGATCGAGGCCGAAGTCGCGGCGATCGGCGCGGGCCTGAAATCCCGCGAAGAGGTGGTGGCCGGGCGCGGCCGGGACATTGACGACCTGGACGAAGAGCTCGCCCGCGATGCGAGCCGCCCGGCACAAGGAGCGACAGCATGACCATTCACCTGCGCGCGGTGACGCCGCACCCCGCAACACTGGACCCGCAGGCCCGCACCATCGAGGCGATTGTCTCGACCGGCGCCGAGACTGCCCGGCCCGGGTATATCGAGCGGCTGGACCTGCGCGGCGCCGACCTTTCGCGCCTGATCGGCGGGCCGGTGCTGGATGCGCACCGCGCGAGCTCGACCCGCGATCAACTCGGGGTGGTCGAAGTCGCCGAAGTCAGGCCGGAAGGACTGTGGGTGCGCATCCGCTTTCGCAGCAACGAAGCCGCCCAGGCGGTGCTTGCCGATATCGGCGACGGCACGCTGCGCGGCCTGTCCATAGGCTACAGCGTGGCCGAGTGGAAAGAGTCGCGGGACGGCGAACGCCGCATCCGCACCGCAACCCGGTGGACGCCGCTTGAGGTTTCCATCGTTCCTGTCCCGGCCGATCCGGGCGCACATTTCCGTCATGGAGGCAATCAGATGGAAACCCAAGAGCAGACGGCCGAACGCCCGGCCGAGACGGCGCGGCAGACCCGCGCCCAGGCGAACGCCGAGATCCGCACCATCGCCGAGACCGCGGGCCTGTCCCGGGCGTGGGCGGATGAACAGATCGACGCCGAGGCAACCCCCGAAGACGCGCGAGCCGCCGCCTTCGAGGCGATGCGCACGCGAAGCGCGCAGGCCACGACCCGCACCACGCGGGCAGAAATCACCTTCGACCATACCGACCCGACGGTTACAGCCGCGCGGGCGGGCGAAGCTCTGTATGCGCGGGCGCATCCCGGACACACCCTTTCCGAAGCCGCCCGGCCCTTCGCCTACATGACGACCGTTGACCTTGCGCGCGATTGTCTGCGTCGCGCCGGGGTTTCGATGACGGGCGCGGCGACTGAAACCCTGATCACGCGGGCGCTGCATACCACGTCCGACTTCCCGCTGATCCTGGGTGATGCAGTCGGGCGCGAGCTGCGCCGGGCTTATCAGGCCGCGCCGCCTGGCATTCGGCAACTTGCCCGGCAAGGGACCATCCGCGACTTTCGCCCGAAGTGTTCCATCATGTTCGGCGAAGCCCCCGAGCTGGAAAAGGTGCTCGAAGGGGGCGAATTCCAGCACGGAACGATGGACGAATCGGCCGAGCTCTACAGCCTCGAAACCTTCGGGAAGATTTTCGGAATCTCGCGGCAGGCGCTGGTCAACGACGACCTTGGCGCCTTCACCACGATCCCGGGACGCCTGGGCACTGCCGCCCGTGCCTTCGAGGCGATGCAACTCGCCGCAAAGGCAGCGGCGAACCCGCTGATGAGCGACGGGGTGGAAGTCTTCGACGCGGGCGGGCACGGCAACCAGAAAGCCGCAACCTCGACGGGCGCGGAAGTGACCGTGCTCGACGCGATCAAGGCAGACCTTTCCGCCGCCCGTCTTGCGATGCGAAAGCAGACTGGCCTTTCGGGAATGCTTATCGACGTGACCCCGCGTTTCGTCCTGGTCCCGCCTGACCTCGAAACCACGACGGAACAGGCCCTTTCCGAGGTGCAGGCAACGAGCACCGACGAAACCAACCCCTTCGCAGCCTTGTCGCTGGTGGTCGAGCCTCGCCTTTCTTCCTCTTCGCAATGGTATGTTGCTGCTGATCCCGGCACGATTGACGGGCTCGAATACAGCTACCTCGAAGGTGCGCCAGGCCCGCAGATTGAAACCAAGGTGGGCTTCGAGGTGGACGGGGTGCAGATGAAGGTGCGCCTCGACTTCGGCTGCGGATGGCTGGACCATCGCGGCTGGTTCCGGGTTGGCTGATGGCACTCGGGGCTGAGGAAATGGGGGAACTGCGCGACGAGCTTATCCGGGCTCGCGCGCGCGGCGTCCGCGTCACGATGTATGAAGGCAAGCGCCTTGAATACGCAAACGACGCGGAAATGGCGGCCGCAATCGCCGATCTGGAGGCGCGCATCCGGCGCGCCTCTGCACCCCGCCCTGGTGCCGTCCGCTTTTCCAGCTCGAAGGGGCTTTGACATGGCAAACCGTGCTGCGCCCGTGAAGCAATCCGATCTGACACGCTACCTCAAGGCCGCAACCGCGGCAGGGGTGGCCGTGGCGAAGATCGAGGTGGCGCGCGATGGCACGGTGCGGATTTTCAGCCTTGCAGCCTCTTCCAGCGACGATGACCACAACCTCTGTGACCGGCTTCTGAAATGACCCGCCGCCGCAACCCATTCCCAGGTGTTACCCGCGTGACAGACCGTCACGGGAAGGTGCGTTGGCGCTTCCGGCGGCGTGGCTTCACGTGCTATCTGCCGGGCGCCTATGCCTCTGCAGAGTGGCGAGCGGCCTACCAAGCGGCGCAGGTGGAGGCGAAGACACCGACCCCGACCGCACGCTTTCCGCACGGCTCGCTGGGCTGGCTCATCGCCCATTATCTCGCCTCACCACGTCACGCTCAGAAAGCGCCCAGCACTCGCCAGACACTTCGCAATGAACTGGACTGGCTTCGCGAGGTCGCCGGGGACCTGCCGGTGACGGGCTTCCGGGGGCGGCACGTCGAAGCGCTCATGGCGAAGAAGGATGGACCGGCCGCGCAGAATCGCGTTCGCAAAAACCTATCCATGATGTTCAATTACGCGATCCGCCTTGAGATCATCGCGGCGAACCCTGTCAAGGCAACCGAACGCGTAAAGCACAAGAGCGACGGTTTCCACACATGGAGCGAGGCCGAGATTTGCCGCTTCCTCGATCATCACGGGCCGGGGACGAAAGCGCGGCTGGCGTTGCTGTTGGCCTTGAACACGGGCGCGGCGCGGCAAGACCTATGCAAGCTCGGATGGCAGAACGTCAGGGCGGGGCGCATTGCTTACCGGCGCGGCAAGACGGGCGTGGAGGCTGACTTGCCGATCCTGCCTGCACTTGCGGAAGAGATCGCTCGCGTCCCGCGCTCGCAAATGCTCTTCCTTCCGACACAATCCGGTGCGGCGCATTCGGTGCCCGGCTTCGGCAACTGGTTCAAAGCGCGGGCAATCGAAGCCGGTGTGACGGCAGATAGCGCGAACATTCACGGGTTGCGCAAGGCCGGTGCGACCCAGCTTGCGGAGCATGGCGCGACCGAGTGGGAAATCGCCTCTTTCCTCGCCCACGAGGATACGAAAATGGCGGCCGTCTATGTCCGCAAGGCGAACCGGGCGAAGCTCGGCACATCGGCGCTTGCTAGACTTGGCGGGCCGAAAAGTGAACAAAACTTGTCCAACCTTAATCAGGGGTTGGACAAATCAGGCAGAAAAGGAAAGGAATAACATGACGTTACAAAGAGTCATGGTAGGCCCGGAGGGCCTGAGCTTGCGACGGTAATTCAAAGGGTTCCGATGGTGAACCCTGAATTTTCGACCGTTGAAAACAAAAGGGAATATGGGCGCGCGGCGAACCTCTTGCCGTCTGCCGAAATGGAAAACCCCGGAGCGCTGGCGGGCGCAACCGGGGCTGATCAGCTTGGGATAAGCTTCAAGACGGAAGAATACCGGAAGCGGGCTGAGGCTGCAACTGCTTTGGCCCATGCCATTGCAGATTGTCACCCGCAAGACGCGTGCGAAATCATGGCGGCGGCTCTGCAAGACCTGTCAGTCGGAACGCCCTTGCCGGTGTTTGTCTCGGCCATGGATGACGCGCGCTGGTGGGCTTCCTGCGCCTCTACCGCCGAACTCAAGGCCTTTGCCCTGGCCTGCTTTGAAGCCATGCGCCCGAAGGTCCGGGACGCCTTCCTAGGCTATGTCCAGCGAGGGGGCGCATGATGAAAGATCATGACTTCAACGCCCGCGCCTATGGCCTGCCGGATCAATTGCCGGGTGTAATCGTTCCCGGCGTCCGGGATCACGCGGCAGGCTTCTTCCCGGCGTCTGACCTTGCAGGCGCAGCGGTTCCCGAGCGGCAATGGCTGGTCAGCGATCTTTTGCCGTCTGGCACTGTCACGCTGTTGTCTGGCGATGGCGGGACCGGGAAAAGCCTCTTGGCCCTGCAACTTGCCGCTGCGGTCGCCACGGGAACGGATTGGCTTGGCCGTCCCGTCAAAGGCGGGGCTGCGGTGTTTCTCTCTGCCGAAGACGACCGGGACGAACTTCACCGGCGGGTTGCTGATGTGGCGCGGTCGTCGGGTATCAGGCTTGCAGAACTCGGCAACCTCACCCTTCGTAGCCTTGCGGGCGAGGACGCGCTGCTGGCCACGCTGGAACGCGACGGATCACTCAAGCCGACATCGCTTTTCGATGCTCTGGACGACTACCTTGAGGCCCTTGCGCCCTCGCTGCTGGTGCTGGATACGCTGGCCGATCTGTTCCCCGGCAATGAGAATGACCGGGCACAAGCGCGGCAATTCATCGGCATGTTGCGCGGGCTGGCGATCCGCCACCAGTGCGCGGTCCTGCTGTTGGCGCACCCCTCACTGTCTGGCCTGAATAGCGGCTCTGGTATGTCAGGCTCTACCGGCTGGAACAACTCTGTCAGGTCGCGGCTCTACCTGGAGCGGGTGACGCAAGACGGATATGAGGCCAACCCCGACGCGCGGGTCTTGTCCACCAAGAAAGCGAATTTCGGGCGCACTGGTGGCGAAATCAGCATGTCATGGCAGGGCGGCGTATTCGTCGCGGATGCACCCGTCACGGGCCTTGATCTGGCCTGCGCATCGTCCAAGGCGGAACGGGTGTTCCTCAAGCTGTTGCGTGAGGTTTCAGACCAAGGTCGTCGCGTCAATGCAGGCGGCGGGCAGACTTATGCACCGTCTGCTTTCGCCACTCATCCAGACGCTGAGGGCGTGACCAAGCGCGCCTTTAGGCAGGCCATGGAAACGCTGCTTAGGGCAGGGAAGATCGTTCTTCTGACCGATGGACCAGCGTCCAAGCTGCGCACATTTCTTGCCTTGGCAGAGGCTTCCAACCCCCTTCCAACCCCCCAAAATGGGGCGTTCCAACCCCCTTCCAACCCCCTGCACAACCCCCCTTCCAACCCCCTTCCAACCCCTGTTCCTTCCAACCCCCATACCCCTATGGGGTTGGAACCCCCGCTTGGGGGCGGGGTTCACCCCAGCCAAGAGGGCATCCCCGATGCGGTTTGAACGCACCCCCCCGGCCAGTGGTGGCGTCGTCTCGCCACAGGCACTGACTGACTATCTGCGCATCACCAGCGCCGACCTAGCCGAAGTCACGTCCTTTGCAGATGTGGCGGCGGCTGAGATCGAGGCCTACACCGGCCTTGCGCTTCTCCATCAAGAGATCGTCGCAATCGTGGATGCGGCGGCGGGCCGTGTCGTTGACCTGCCGGTCGGCCCGGCTGCTACCGATGCAACCGCAACGGTCCAAGTTGTCGAGGATGACGGGATACTGACGCCGGTCGTCTCTGGCTTCTGGCTGGAACACGGGCGCTATCCCCGCCTGCGCTTCGCTGCACCGCCACCAGAGGGCCGACTGCGGATCACCTACACCGCAGGCTATGGCGCGACGTCCGCAACCGTCCCCGCCGATCTGGCGCACGCGATCCTGGCCCATACCGCCAAGCTGTATGAGACACGCGGCGACTGTGAAGGTAGCGGTCTGTCCCCCGGACTGGCACTTGCCGCCGCGCGCATCGCCGCCCGCTATCGGAGGGTCGCGCTGTGACGGCTGGAATGGTCCCAATGCCCAAGCCTTTTTGGGGGGTGGGGAACGTGGTGGGGGGTTATCTCTTTTCGCGTCGGCATGGGGGGCGGCCATGAACCCCGCGACGAAAGCCATTCGTTTCCTTGAAACGCTGCATATCCCGGAAGGTCCGAAGGCTGGCCAGCCGGTGAAGCTGGCACCGTTTCAGAAGCAATTCATCCGGGGCGCGTTGGATGAGGCGGTCAACACGGCGGTTCTGTCGATTGGCCGGGGCAACGCCAAGACGGCACTGTCTGCCGGGGTAGCGTTGGGTTCCTTGCTTGGCGTCTGGGATGATCAACCGGCCCGTGAAATCCTCATTGCGGCTAGGACGCGGGATCAGGCGCGCATCGCATGGCAGTTTGTCGCGGGCTTTGCCCATAGCCTGCCGGATGACCTGCAAGGCCAGTTGATCTACCGGCGCGCGCCACGTCTGGAAATCGAGTTTACCGGCGATGGGGGCGGGCATTTCTTGCGGGCCATTGCAGCGGATGGCCGGTCGGCTCTGGGGTCCGCCCCTACGCTGATCCTGATGGATGAGCGGGGGCATTGGGCGGCGGAACGTGGCGACGACCTGGAACACGCGCTGTTGTCCGGTTCGGGCAAGCGGGACGGCAAGGCGCTGATCATTTCCACGTCTGCGGCGGATGATGCTCACGCCTTTTCCAAGTGGATCGATGAGGAACACGCGGGCGTCTACGTCCAAGAGCATCGCCCCCCGCCCGGACTTCCTGCCGATGATCGGGAAAGCCTGCTCATCGCCAATCCCGGCACGGTTCACGGCATCGGGGCCGATCTGACTTGGCTTGAGGCATCGGCGCGACGGGCCATTGCGCGGGGCGGTTCGGCGCTTACCACGTTCCGCCTCTACAACCGGAATGAGCGGATCAGCGGGGAAAGCCGGGATCTTCTGTTGACGGTTGATGAGTGGATGGCCTGCGAGGTTTCCGACCTTCCCCCGCGTGAAGGGCCGGTCGTGATCGGGATCGACCTGGGCGGCTCTGCCAGCATGTCGGCAGCGGCGTTCTACTGGCCAGAAACAACCCGTCTGGAATGTGTCGGCACCTTCCCGGCTTCGCCTTCGCTGGCCGACCGTGGGGCGTCTGACGGCGTGTCCGGGCGGTATGTCGAGATGCACGACCGGGGCGAGTTGTCGGTCCTTGGCGACAAGACGGTCCCGGTTGCGCCTTGGCTGGTCGAGGTTCTCAAGCATGTCGAGGGCGAGGCAATCGCGGCACTGACTGCCGATCGATACAAGCAAGCCGAACTTGGCGAGGCCATGGAACGGGCCGGGGTGACTGCCCCTGTCGTCTGGCGCGGCCAAGGCTTCCGGGATGGGGGCGAGGATTGCGAGCGGTTCCGGCGCGCGGCGTTTGACGGGCAGGTCAAGGCGGCACCGTCGCTGCTGTTGCGGTCGGCATTTGCCGATGCGGTCACGCTGCGCGATCCGGCGAACAACCTGAAACTGGCGAAGGCGAGATCGAAAGGGCGGATCGATGCGGCGGCGGCAACCGTGCTGGCCGTGGCAGAGGGCGCGCGGATGATGGCCCGGCCACGGCGCGCGGCAAGGATGGTCTGGGGATGAGCGACTATTTCCGCCACTCCAAGCGTGTTGCCCGTGGTCCGCGCTGGCACTCCATCCGCATGGCGGTCCTGGAGCGGGACGGCTTTGTCTGCCGGTCCTGCGGCAAGGGCGGGCGGCTAGAGGTGGATCACGTCCAGCCGGTTCGGTCGCGCCCTGACCTGAGTTTCGATCCGGCCAATTTGCAGGCGCTTTGCACGTCCTGCCACACCCGGAAAACAAGATTGGAATGTGGGCATCAGCCTGCATCCGAAGGCCGTCTGAAATGGCGGGAAGCTGTTGCCGAACTGGCGACGAAATCTCATCGAGCAAAAAGGATATCAGATGCTTGATTCAGTCAAAATCGCACGGCGGCAAAGCGAAATCCGCCAATCTCTCGCGGCTCTGGTCGGCAAGGAAAAGCCTTCCGACGATGAGCTGCGCAGCATCGAGGCTCTGGACCTTGAGTTTCGCCAGAACGAAACCCGGTATCGTGCTGCGCTGATCAGCGAGGACACCGAACGCCGCGACGCTGGGGCCGAACTGGAAACCCGGTCGGATCGGGAATGGTCCGAAATGATGGCAGGCTTTGAGCTGCGCCAAGTGGCACTTGCCTTGGATGAGGGCCGGGAACTGTCCGGGCAGACGGCTGAGATCGTCACCGAACTGCGCAGCGCGGGCGGCTTCCGGGGCTATCCGGTCCCGTGGCAGGCGCTGGAACTGCGGAATACCGTGGCCAGCGGGACGCCCGATCCGGTCCAGACGCGCCCGATCATCGACCGCCTTTTCCCCGATAGCGTGGCATCGCGCATGGGGGCGCAGATGATCAGCATCGATAGCGGGTCGGTGGAATGGCCGGTCACAACCTCTGCCGTCACGGCAGGCTGGGCCGATGGCGAAGCGGCGAACGTGGCCGGGCCGACTGCCTATGTCACCACTGACAAGCCTCTCACGCCTGACCACAATCTCGGCGTTCAAATGCGGATCACCCGCAAGGCGCTGAAACAGTCGGGCGCGGCTCTTGAAGCGGCAATCCGGCGCGATATGGCGGGCGCTATGGGGCAGGCGATGGACGCGGCGGTGTTCCTTGGCACCGGGGCCAATGGCCAGCCTCTCGGCATCATCCCCGGCGCGGCGACCTACGGCATCACGTCCACGGCAATCGGCGCGGTGGCCACTTGGGCCGTGTTCCGGGCGGCTGTGACGCGGTTCCTGACTGCCAATGCCGCAACCTCGCCCGATGCTGTCCGGGCGCTGATCCGCCCTGAAATCTGGAACTACATGGACGGGGCCTTGATCAGCGGCACGGCGGTCAGTGAATGGGACCGGATGCTTGCCAGCATCCCGGCGGGCAATATTGCCTTGTCGTCCAATGCCCTTGCCGCGCCTGCCGGTTCCCCGCTGGCATCCAATGCCGTGCTGACCACTTCTGCGGGTGGCGTTGCGCCGATCTTCGTGGGGGCCTGGGGCGCGGTTGACGTGATCCGCGATCCGTTCACCGATGCGCAATCGGGCGGGCTGCGGCTCACGGCATTGGCGACGATGGACCTGACCGTCGCGCGACCGGCCCAAATCGAAATCCTCACCGGTCTGCGGCAGGCCTGATGATGGAAATCGGCGGCGTAGCAGGTTGCGGCGGTCTGGAACTGCGCCGCGAGAATGACGGGAGCGTCCGCCTTGGCGGGCGCTTCCCCTACGGCTCACCCGCGATCCTGTCAGACGGCGGGCGCGGCGGGCGACCGGTCAAGGAAATCATCGCGCCGGGCGCTTTCGACTTCACGATTGATGAGCCTGACACCGACATTCACTTTCTGGCCGGGCATAGCTTTGACAAGGTGTTGGCATCCAAGAAATCCGGCACCCTGACATTCCGCAAGACGGCGGGGGCGCTGATCATCGCGGCGACGATTACCCCGGCCATTCTGCGGGCCAGCTATGCGCAGGATGCGGTTGCGCAAGTCGAGGCGGGCCTTGCGACCGGGCTTTCGCCGGGGTTCCGCTTGCCCCCGGAAAGGGCTGTGCCGCGCGAACAAGCCGAGACGGTCGAGGATGAGCCTGACCGGCCCGATAGGGGCCAGCATCGGGCAGTCATCCGCACCATACGGCAAGCGATCCTTGTGGAGATGAGCCTTGTCACCCGGCCTGCCTATCCAGACGCGACGGTCGAGGCCGTCCGCAATCAGGCAGAGGTCAACCTGCCTGCCTATAACCCCCGAAACCGCTGGAGGCTTTAATGTTTGATTGGCTGTTCAAGAGGGCCGCGCCTGCGGTCGAAAAGCGATCCAGCGGGTCCGGGTTCACGGCGGAAATCATCGGCGCGCGTGAAAGCTACATCAGCGGGACGCGGGGCATCGGGGAACTGACTTCCACGGTCCAAAGCTGCGTGAGCCTTTGGGAAGGGGCTTTCGCCCTGGCCGATGTGCAAGGCACCGATCTGCTAGATCGGCGTTCCTTGGCGATGATGGCGCGGTCTCTGGCCCTTCGCGGTGAAGCGCTGTTCCTGATCCGTGAGACGGGGCTTGTTCCGTGTTCGGATTGGGACTTGTCCACTCGCGACGGGGTTCCCCGCGCTTATCGCGTCAGTATCTCTGAGGCGGGCGGCGGGCGATCCGAGACGGCGCTTGCGGCTGAGGTGCTGCACGTTCGCATTGCGTCCGATGCTGTTGCGCCATGGGCGGGGCAGGCACCCTTGAGGCGGGCGGCAATCTCGGCAAGCCTGCTGAACGAGGTGGAGACCGCTTTGCGGGACGTATACCGGGACGCGCCTTTGGGGTCGCTGATCGTTCCCCTGCCAGACAGTAGCGCCGATGATATGGACAAGATGCGCGGGGCGTTCCGGGGGCGGCGGGGTTCCACGCTGGTGGTCGAGGGCGTGGCACAAGCCACGGCGGCGGGGATGCACCCGCAAGCGAACAAATCACCGGATCACCTTTCCCCGGACCTGTCGAAAAGCATGACGGCAGAGACGCTGGAAGCGGCACGGGGGGCGATCTGTAGCGTCTTTGGGGTTCTGCCTGCCTTGCTGCACTCTCAGGCTCAGGGGCCGCTTGTGCGCGAGGCTCAGCGGCATCTGGCGATGTGGACCCTGCAACCCGTTGCCATGCTCTTGGCTGAGGAAGCGACGGCAAAGCTGGGCGGTGAAGTCGTGATCGACACGCTGCGCCCGCTGCAAGCCTATGACGTGGGCGGCAGGGCACGGGCGCTTGGGGCCGTGATCGAGGCCATGGCGCGAGCGAAGGAATTGGAACTGTCACCGGCTGAGATCAACGGCGCGCTGACGCTGGTCAACTGGGGCGAGGGGGACAAGGCGGCTTAAGGTGGCCGTGCATGGCAGAAGTGCGGCCATTACGGACAGGGACAAGACAGGCGCGGCGTTATTCTGCCAATTGGCAGATTTATCCCAATTCCGCCCTCTCGGCATGTTCGCCACCAGCGCCTCTGGCTGATCAAGATGCAAATTTGCACCTTGATCCGACTTCCGGTCGCCGCCGTGCCCCATGTTGGCAATTTTCGCGGCAACCGCTGCCCGTTGGCTTTCCGTCAGGTGGCGCCGGTGCAGGTTGTGGCTGATGACGAAGGACAGCGGGTCAAGGTTGAGCCTGACAGCGTTACTACCGCCGCCGACCTTGGCTTGCGCCGCGACGGGAAAGGCTTAGGCGTTGCAAGGGAAAACGCCTAAATAGCAACCGCCGCCGATCTTGGATTGCGCTGGCCCGCTTTCGTGGGGCTTGCCACGCAATCGAAAATGTGAGATATATCACGAAATGAGGGTCTGGTCATGAATGATCTGCACAACTTCGCTTTGCGAACGGTCGCGCGGCAGTTTTCAGCCGCTGAGGTTGAGGAAATTACCGGTGTTACAGGGGCTACTCAGCGTGACTGGCGGAGGCGCGGCTTCCTTGGTGAAAAAAGAGAGGGCCGAGCGCACTACAGCCTCGACGACCTGATTGAGATCATGACGCTCAGGTTTCTTACCCAAGCCGGATTGCCCATTTCTCACGCCGCAGACCTTGCTGGCCTAGCAGTTTTGCCAATCTACGCCAACTTTGCGCGCTGGGGTGATGTATCAGTCTTCACAGGCGATCCGATCAATGAGGCGCAGATGGCGCGCGTCAGGGGTGGGACGGTCAAGGGCGTCTCAGATGATGACAATTGGCTCTTTGCGGCGCTAGACGACGAGAACCCGCGGATGGGCCGCACGGACGATCTTCGAAAATTGGAAGGAAGCCTGTTCAGAGCGACCTGCGCAATCATCCTGGACTTGAACAGCTTGGCCCACAAGATTGCCCAAAGGGCACCCTTGCCGCTGATCACCTATCACATCACGGCGGCGGACTGATGGCCAACCGTCGCGCTGCATTTACTCAATCCGATCTGGTCAAGGTCTTGAAGGCCTACAGGGACGCGGGCCTGCCTGCGCCCCGGATCGTGATCGAGCCGCAGCGCATGACCATTGACCCAGCTTCCGGCGAACCCCACGCAACCGATCCGAACCCTTGGGACGAGCGATGAAATACAAGCGGCAGTTTCCCGGCGCATCACCCTACACCGACCGGCACGGGCAACGGCGCTGGCGGTTTCGCAAGGGCGGGTTTTCGCGCGAATTGGGCACCGCCTATGGGTCCGATGACTTCATTCGGCGCTATGAGGCGGCACTTTCCGAATACAAGACTGGCCGAAAGGCCGGGGCAGGGGTGGCAAGGTCTATCCCCGGTTCTGTGAATGATCTTGTCGCTGCATGGTATCAGTCGCCGGAATGGAAGGCGCTGGCCGACCTGACAAAGCGCAGCTATCGCGGCGTGATCGAGCCTTTCCGATCAAAGCATGGCGACAAGCCGGTCAACCGCCTTGAGCGGCGTCACGTCATGGGCTTCCTTGCTGAGAAGTCGGAAACCCCGTCTGCGGCGAACAACTTGAGGAAGCGGCTGGCGCAGCTTCTGGATCACGCCATTGCGCTGGACTGGATCAAGGCGAACCCGGCGCGCTTGACCAAGGCTTACAAGGTCACGGGCGAGGGTTTCCACGCTTGGGATGAAGGCGAGATTGCCCGGTTCTTTGAAGTGCATGAACCCGGCACCGTGGCGCACCGTGCCGTGACCCTGATGCTCTACACGGGCGCGGCGCGGGTGGATGCGGTCAAGCTGGGGCCGATGAACATGAGGGGCGGGCGGCTTGAGTATCGCCGCCAGAAGACCGCCAAGACGAATGGCGTCCTTGTCAGCATCCCGGTTCACCCCGATCTGGCGGACGTTCTGGCAAACTGCCCCGCTGATCGGCCCTTCCTTGCCACCGCTTACGGCAAGAGCCGTTCCCCCGATGGTCTTGGCAACCTCATGCGGGAATGGTGCGACAAGGCGGGCTTGTCCGAGTGTTCCGCGCATGGACTTCGGAAGGCTTGCGCGCGCCGATTGGCAGAAGCCGGGGCAACGGCGCATGAAATCATGGCTGTGACAGGGCACAAAACCTTGGCCGAAGTGCAGCGATACACCGAAACAGCGATGCGTGAAGGGCTGGCCGATTCCGCCCATGCGAAGCTGCTTTCCCGGCCAAACCGGGAACAGACCGTGGTGAACCTTCCCCAAAGGTTCGCCAAGAAACCCACCAAGGCGTTGAAATGACAGGAGAAAATGATGGGGTTTGGTAGGCCCGGAGGGACTCGAACCCCCAACCAAGGCGTTATGAGCGCCCTGCTCTGACCATTGAGCTACAGGCCCGGCCTCGGGCTGGATTAGGCGCAAGCGCCGGGCGGGTCAAGGCTTGCGGCGGCGCCACGGCGTTGCGCGCGCGGGCGGGATCGTCTATGCGATCAGGCAGAGCAGCCACGTGCCGGGGGCCAGGATGACCACGCCAGAACAGACCACAGATCACGCCCTGACCTATGCCGATGCCGGGGTCGATATTGACGCGGGCAACGCGCTGGTCGAGCGCATCAAACCGGCGGCGGCGCGCACCCGCAGGCCGGGCGCGATGGCGGGTTTGGGCGGTTTCGGGGCGCTGTTCGATCCTAGGGCGGCGGGTTATCGTGACCCGGTGCTGGTGGCGGCGACCGATGGGGTCGGCACCAAGCTGCGCATCGCGATCGACACCGGCTGCGTCGATACCATCGGCATTGATCTGGTCGCGATGTGTGTCAATGATCTCGTCTGCCAGGGGGCCGAGCCGCTGTTCTTTCTTGACTATTTCGCCACCGGCAAGCTCGAGGTCGATCACGTCGCGCGCATCATCGACGGCATCGCCGCCGGTTGTGCGGCCTCGGGCTGCGCCCTGATCGGGGGCGAGACCGCCGAAATGCCGGGGATGTATCACGGCGGCGACTTCGATCTGGCCGGATTTGCGGTCGGCGCGATGGAACGCGGTGGCGAACTGCCGTCCGGGGTGGCCGAGGGTGACGTGCTGCTGGGGCTGGCGTCAAGCGGCGTCCATTCCAACGGCTACTCGTTCGTGCGCAAGGTGGTGGCGCGCGCGGGCCTCGGTTGGGACGCGCCCGCGCCGTTCGGCCCCGGCACCCTGGGGGCGGCGCTGCTGGCCCCGACCCGGCTCTACGTCCGCCCGGCACTGGCCGCGATCCGCGCGGGCGGGGTGCATGGCTTGGCCCATATCACCGGCGGCGGGCTGATCGAGAACCCGCCGCGGGTTCTGCCCGGTCACCTCGCCTGTGCCATCGACCTTGGCTCCTGGACCCTGCCGCCGGTGTTTCGCTGGCTGGCCGCGACCGCCGGGATGGCCGAGCCTGAACTTCTCAAGACCTTCAACTGCGGCATCGGCATGATCGCCGTGGTCGCCCCCGGGCGGGCCGAGGCGCTGGCGTCGCTGCTGGTCGGGCAGGGCGAAACCGTGATCCGGCTGGGCCGGGTGGTGGCGCGCGGGGCGGGCGGCGCGGGGGTCATCACGCAGGGCCGGTTGCTGTGAAGCGGGTCGCCCTGCTGATTTCTGGCGGGGGCTCGAACATGCTGGCGCTGGTGCGCTCGATGACCGGCGATCATCCGGCCCGCCCGGTGCTGGTGGCATCGAACGACCCGGCGGCGGGTGGTCTGGCGGCCGCTGCCGCCTTGGGCATTGCGACCGCTGCCGTCGACCATCGCGCCTATTCCGGCGACCGCGCCGCCTTCGAGGCCGCCCTGCTGCGCCCGATCCTTGCCGCAAAGCCCGACATCCTGTGCCTGGCCGGTTTCATGCGGGTGCTGACCCCCGCGTTCGTGACCCGGTTCAGCGACAGGATGCTCAACATCCACCCCTCGCTGCTGCCACTTTACCCCGGCCTGCACACCCATCAGCGCGCGCTTGACGCGGGCGATAGCGAAGCCGGCTGTACCGTCCATCTGGTGACCGCCGACCTTGACGCGGGTCCGATCCTTGGCCAGGCGCGGGTGCCGATTCTGCCCGGCGACACGGCGACCAGCCTTGCCGCCCGGGTGTTGGCGCAGGAACACCGGCTTTACCCGGCGGTGCTCAAGCGCTTTGCCGCTGGCGACCGGCGCCCGGTGTTCTACCCCTGAGCCGCGCGCGCGCCCCGAAAACCCCGCGCTTGCCGGTTACCGGGCTTTCATATCGACCGGCCACCCCCTATAGCAGTTCGGCGGGCGCTTGCCCGATCCCGGCCTCGCGGAGCAAATATGCGAACCATCACCACCACCGGCGACCTCGCCGCCTTCTGTGCCGCCGCCATGGCCTCGCCCTATGTCACGATCGACACCGAGTTTTTGCGCGAGCGCACCTACTGGTCAAAGCTCTGCCTGATCCAGATGGCGCTGCCGGGCAAAGCTGGCGAGGCGGTGCTGGTCGATCCGATTGCGGGCGAGGGGATATCGCTCGAACCGCTCTACGAGCTTTTCCGCCACCGCGCGACGGTCAAGGTCTTCCACGCCGCGCGCCAGGATCTCGAGATTTTTTTCGTCGAGGGCGGCGTTTTCCCCGATCCGCTGTTCGACACCCAGGTGGCGGCCATGGTCTGTGGCCATGGCGAGCAGGTGGGCTACGAGACCCTGGTCAAGAAGATCCTGCACGAGACCATCGACAAGACCTCGCGCTTCACCGACTGGTCGCGCCGCCCGCTGTCTGAGGCGCAAAAGGAATACGCGCTGGCCGATGTCACCCACCTGCGCGGGGTCTATGAAAGCCTTGCGGCGCAGATCGCCAATAACGGACGCGAAGCCTGGGTGGCCGAGGAGCTGGCGATCCTGACCCGCCCGGCCACCTATACCGTGACGCCCGCCGATGCCTGGCAGCGGATCAAGACCCGCACCTCATCGGGGCGGTTTCTGGCGGTGGTGTGCGAGTTGGCACGGTTTCGCGAAACCTATGCCCAGGCCCACAACCTGCCGCGCGGGCGGGTGATGAAGGATGACGCGCTGCTCGAACTCGCGTCGAGTCGGCCGACCTGTGTCGAAGACCTGGGCCGCTCGCGCCTGCTGTTGCGCGAAGGGCGGCGCGGCGACATTGCCGACGGCATTCTGGCCGCCGTCAAGGCCGGGGTCGAGGCGCGGGTCGAAGACCTGCCCAAGCCCGACCTGAAGCACGAGCAGTTGCAGGTCAATCCGGCGCTGGCGGATCTGCTGCGGGTGCTCTTGAAGGCCAAATCGGAAAGTCTGGGGGTGGCGGCGCGGCTGATCGCCAGTGCGGCGGAACTTGACGCCATTGCCGCAGGCGGGCGCGATCTGCCCAGCCTGACCGGCTGGCGGCACGAGGCATTCGGCGCCGATGCGCTGCGCCTGTGCCGCGGCGAGATTGCCCTGACCGCCCGCGGCGACCAGGTTCAGGTGGTCAACAGCGCGCCCGCGTGACCCGCGGGCAATCGCACTTGAAGGCGCCGTAGGGGTTAGTGTCGCGCCCCCGTCGCCCCGCCTGGGGGACGCGCGCGTAACCGTCGTCATCCGCCCGTCGTCACTTGGTCAGTGCCTCGCAACAAGGGGACCGCCCATTCTGGCCCGGTGCCGTATTGAAATTCCACCGCGATTGCCCTGCGCGTGACCCTTGGGCCGCTCAGCGGCGGCTGGTGCGGGCGTTCTGCGCCCCCTGCACGGTGATCGAGTTCACTTCATCCAGCGTCATGGTCGGGACAAAAACCGCCACCGTCACCTCACGCGAACGCTGGGTCGAAACGGCCGCCGGTTGCGGCGGCGCCAGCAAACGGAAATCATAGACCAGCTTGCCGTCGGTGATCGGTAGCGCCGCCAACTCGGCATCCCACCACCCTTGGGTCGGCGGCAGGCCGGTGGCACGCACGATCGCGCCGCCTGGCATCGCCTCGACCGCCAGCGACAGCACCTGCTCGACCAGCGGGCGGGCGTCGGCCTCGGGGCCGGGCAGCACCACGGCGGCGGTCCCGGTCGCCTGCGAGCGGCCGAACCAGTTGAACGGGTTTAACTTGGAGGTGCGCATCGCGCTACAGGCCGAAACCAGCAACACCACCGCCATGGCCGCCAACAGCGATCTTTTCATGCCGATTCCCTTTTTCGCCCTGCCCTTGGGTAGCCCATGCGGCGGGCTTTGAAAAGCCGCCGCGCGGGGGGGGGCGGGCGCGCACTGGACCTTGGGGCGTGAACCCCCTACTTCATGGCAATAAAGGAGATACGCCATGGCCGCCGCCGCTTTCGAGGATCTTGCCGAGACCTTTGAATTCCTCGACGACTGGGAAGACCGCTATCGCCATGTGATCGAGCTTGGCCGCGCCATGGCGCCGCTCGATCCGGCGTTTCGGGTGCGCGCCACCAAGGTTGACGGCTGCGCCAGTCAGGTCTGGATCAGGCCGCTGATCACCGGGCAGGGGCCGGGTGCCCGGTTCGACTTTCAGGGCGAGTCGGACGCGATGATCGTGCAGGGGCTGATCGCGGTGCTGCATGCGCTTTACGCCGGGCTGACGGTCGCCGCCGTGGGGCAGGTGGATGCGCTCAGGGAACTGGGGCGGCTTGGCTTGCAAGACCACCTGTCGCAGCAGCGCTCGAACGGTCTGCGCGCCATGGTGACGCGGATCCGCAAGGTCGCAGCCGCGGCGGCGACCTGACCCTCGGGCGCCGGTCCCGCTGGTGGGGGCAGGGCCTCCGGCGGGGATATTTGGACCAGCGAGAATGTCAGAGCGGCGCGGTCGCCGCGATCAGCCATGCGTGGGCGGCGGCGGCAAGGCGCGGCGCGATCTTGGATCGGACTTCGCTGTGATAGCGGTTCAGCCAGGCGCGCTCGCCAGGGGCAAGCCGGTCGGTCCGGATCAGGCGGCGATCGAACGGCACGAAGGTCAGGGTCTCGAAATCAAGCTGGTCGCGGCGGTCGCCTTCGGGCAGGGCGGGGGCAGGTTGCACCACGATCAGATTTTCCAGCCTTATGCCGAACGCGCCTTCGCGGTAGTAGCCCGGCTCGTTCGAGAGGATCATCCCCGGCTCGAGCGGCACTTCCGAGATTCGGCTGATGCGTTGCGGCCCTTCATGCACCGACAGGAATGCGCCCACCCCGTGGCCGGTGCCATGGTCGAAATCCTGCCCGGCCAGCCACAAGGGATAGCGTGCCAGCGGGTCGATGTCGCGCCCCGCCAGCCCACGCGGAAAGCGCACCCGACTGATCGCGATCAGGCCTTGCAGCACCCTGGTATAGGCTTCGCGCGCCAGGGCGCCGGGGTCGCCCACGGCGACGGTGCGGGTGATGTCGGTGGTGCCATCGACATATTGCGCTCCCGAATCGACCAGCAACAGCTCGTTCGCGCCGATCGGCCGGTTCGAGTCGTCGGTGACGCGGTAGTGCATGATCGCGCCGTTCGGACCAGCCCCGCAGATGGTATCGAAGCTGATGTCGTGTAGTGCATTGGTGGCGCGGCGAAAACTTTCAAGGGCACACACCACGTCGATCTCGCTCAACCCGCCTTTTGGGGCCCGATCGTCCAGCCAGGCCAGGAATTCGACCATCGCCGCACCGTCGCGCAGGTGCGCCTCGCGGCTGGCGGCGATCTCGACCGGGTTCTTGCAGGCCTTGGGCAGGCGGCAGGGGTCATCGCCCCACTGACAAGACACCCCGCCAGCATCGAGCGCGTGCCGCAGCGCCAGCGGCGCCGTGGCGCGATCAAGCCGCACCGGACCGGGCAGGCGGCGCAGCGCGGGCAGCAGGGCGGCGGGTGGCTGCAGTGTGACCGACGCGCCGAGGTGGGAGCGGGTCGCCGCGTCGAACTTGGCGGGCTCGGCAAACAGCGTCACCCGCGTGTCGTCGTGCAGGATGGCAAAGCCATGCAGCACCGGATTGCGCGGCACGTCCGCGCCCCGGATGTTGAGCAGCCAGCAGATCGAGTCCGGCAGGGTGATCACCGCCGACCGCTGCCCCGCCTTGCGCAAGCCCTCGGCCAGCCGCGCGCGCTTCGCAGCACTGGCCTCGCCCGCCAGCGCATCGGGATGGGCGAAGGCAGGACCGACCGGCGGGGCAGGCTGATCCGGCCAGATGGCGTCAATATAATTGCTGGTTGCGCAGAGTGTTATACCGCTTTCTTCAAGTGAAGCCTCAAGTTTCTCGATCTCGTCGGCAGTATGCAGCCAGGGGTCATAGCCCAGCTTGCCCGCCGCCAGATGTGCCTTGATCCAGTCACCCGGCTTGACCTCGGGCCAAGGGACCGGGGTGAAATGGGCAAGATCGACCTGACCCTTGACCTGCACCCGGTAGCGCCCGTCGATGAAGACCCCGGCAATCTCGGGCAGCACGATGCAGAACCCCGCCGAGCCGGTAAATCCGGTCAGCCACGCCAGCCGCGCATCGCGATCGGCCACATATTCGCCCTGATGGGCATCGGCGCGCGGCACCAGAAATCCCGCCAGCCGGTCGGCCGCCAGTGCCGCGCGCAATGCCGTCAGCCGGGTGGGGCCCTGATCCGGGCGGGAACTGCTTGCGAAACTCTGAAACATCCTCGGCCCTTCTTCTTTTCCCAAATATCCTCTGGGGGTGAATTTGCCGCAAGGCGAAGAGGGGGCTGAAAGCCCCCTTTACCCGATCTTGCGCATCCCCAGCACCCGCGCCCGCATCCTTGGGTCCGAGTCGAACAAACCCGCCAGTTGTTCGGTCATCGCCCCGGCCAGTTGCTCGACATCGGTGATTGTCACCGCCCGCCCGTAGTAGCGCGTCACGTCGTGACCGATGCCGATCGCGATCAGCTCGACCTGCTTGCGCCGTTCGACCATGGCGATCACGTCGCGCAGGTGCTTCTCAAGGTAGTTGGCGCTGTTTACCGACAGGGTCGAATCATCGACCGGCGCACCGTCCGAGATCACCATCAGAACTTTACGCGCCTCGCGCCGCCCGGTCAGTCGCCGGTGCGCCCATTCCAGCGCCTCGCCGTCGATGTTTTCCTTGAGCAAACCCTCTTTCATCATCAGCCCCAAGGCGTTACGGGCCCGCCGCCAAGGCGCGTCGGCGGCCTTGTAGATGATGTGGCGCAGATCGTTCAGCCGCCCCGGCTGCTGCGGGCGACCATTCGCCAGCCACTTCTCGCGCGACTGGCCACCTTTCCAGGCGCGGGTGGTAAAGCCCAGGATTTCGACCTTGACCTGGCACCGTTCCATGGTGCGGGCCAGCACATCGGCGCAGATTGCGGCGATCGAGATCGGCCGGCCGCGCATCGAGCCCGAGTTGTCCAAGAGCAGCGTGACACAGGTATCGCGAAACTCGGTGTCCTTCTCGCGCTTGAACGACAGCGGCGTGGTCGGGTTGGCCACCACCCGCGCCAGCCGGGCCGCGTCAAGCGTGCCTTCCTCGAGGTCGAACTCCCAGGCGCGGTTCTGTTGGGCCTGAAGGCGGCGTTGCAACTTGTTGGCCAGGCGCGAGACCGCCCCTTTCAGGGGTTCCAACTGCTGGTCGAGATACGCGCGCAGGCGTTCGAGCTCGGCCGGGTCGGCCAGCTCGCCCGCGTTAATTTCTTCATCAAATTCCGTGGCATAGACCAGATAATCCGGGTCGGCATCGGAATGGGGCGCAGGCGGAGGCGGCTCGAGCGGGGCCTCGCCTTCGGGCAGTTCGGCCTCGTCGCCCTGCTCGTCGTCGCGGCTTTTGTCGATGCTGACCTTGGCCTGGCTGGCATCCTGCTGCTCGTCCTGGCTTTGCTCTGGGGCGGCGTCGCTGTCGTCGGACTCTTGCTCGTCGCCCGCCGAATCGGGCTGGTCGGCGTCTTCCTCGGCGTCGTCGCCCTGGTCGGACGCTTCCTGATCGGGGTCATCGCCCAACTGGTCGCCATAACCGAGGTCGGCGATCACCTTGCGGGTCAGCCGCGCGAAAGCGGCCTGATCGGCCAGTGCGGCATCAAGGTTCTCAAGCGTGGCGCCGGCCTGTTGTTCGATGAAGCCGCGCCACAGCTCCATCACGTTGGCCGCCCCGCGTGGCATCTCGCGGCCGGTGGCAAGGGCGCGCACCAGATAGCCCGCCGCCACCGCCAGCGGCGCATCGGAAGCCTGGGTGATCTGCGCATAGCCCTTGCGCTCGGCATCAAAAGCAATTCTCGCGTCGATGTTGGTGGCGGTGCCGGGCATCATCCGCGCCCCCACCGCTTCGCAGCGGGCGACCTCCATCGCCTCATAAATCTCGCGCGCCAGCGGGCCCGAGGGTGCATAGCGGCTGGCGGTGGCATCGTCGTGGTAGCGCAGGTTCAGAGCAAAAGCGTCGGCGGTGCCGCGCGCCAGCAGCACCTCGTCGCGGGTCATGCGGCGGCTGACCTGCGGCAGGCGCAGGCCCTCTTTGGTCATGCCGGGCGGATCGACCGAATAGGACACCGTCAGCTCGGGGTCGTCCGCCATGGTCTTGGTAGCCCCGGCCAGAGCCTTCTTGAAGGGATCGGCGGGGTTGTCGGTGGGTTTGGTCATGGCCAGACCTTTTCGCGCTGCTCATCTGCCCGCCCGGGCGTCTTCGCTGCGGCCAACGCAGCGAAGACCGACCGCAAGGAAGGGATGAGCCCGCCCATCACTTCATCGCCAGGCTGGCTGCCGATTCCGGCAGTTCCTCGTTGAAGCAGCGCTGGTAGAACTCGGCCACGGTCTGGCGCTCCAGCTCGTCGCATTTGTTGAGAAAGGTCAGCCGGAAGGCGTAGCCGATGGAGCGGAAGATCTCGGCGTTCTGGGCCCAGTTGATCACGGTGCGGGGGCTCATCACGGTGGAAAGGTCGCCCGCCATGAAGGCCGTGCGGGTCAGATCGGCCACTGTCACCATCTGGCTGATGGTCTTGCGGCCCTTGTCGTGGTTGTAATGCGGGTTTTTCGCCAGCACGATGGCGCTTTCGGCGTCGTGCGACAGGTAGTTCAGCGTCGCGACCAGCGACCAGCGGTCCATCTGCGCCTGGTTGATCTGCTGCACCCCGTGGTAAAGCCCGGTGGTATCGCCCAGGCCCACCGTGTTCGAGGTGGCGAACAGGCGGAAATAGGGGTTCGGGGTGATGATCTCGTTTTGGTCCAGCAGCGTCAGCTTGCCGTCATGCTCCAGCACCCGCTGGATCACGAACATCACGTCCGGGCGACCGGCGTCGTATTCGTCGAACACGATGGCGACCGGGTTGCGCAGCGCCCAGGGCAGGATGCCCTCGTGAAACTCGGTCACCTGCTTGCCGTCGCGCAGCTTGATTGCGTCTTTGCCGATCAGGTCGATCCGGCTGATGTGGCTGTCAAGGTTGACCCGCACGCAAGGCCAGTTCAGCCGTGCCGCGACCTGCTCGATATGGGTCGATTTGCCGGTGCCGTGATAGCCCTGAATGATGACGCGGCGGTTGTAGGTAAAACCAGCCAGGATCGCGAGCGTGGTGTCGGGGTCGAACTTGTAGGTCAGGTCAATGTCCGGCACCCGGTCGGCGGGGTCGGCAAAGGCCTTGACCTTCATTTCGGTTTCGATCCCGAAAACCTCACGCACGTCGATTTCGTCGGTCGGTTTCGCGTTCTGATCCAGCATTCTGTCCGCCATCTTTCGCGCCTCAAGGCGACGCGCCGTTGCAAGTTCGGGGCAACATAGCACAGGGGACGGCAGGCGAAAGGCGGTGCGCGACAAATCTGCGCGCCGTTCGCGTCTGGCGGCCGTCGGCGCCCGGTGGCCCGCCGCGCCATACCACCGGCAGGGCTATCGCGCTGTCCATGGCCGCCGACATATGATACCGTTACCCTGATATCGCTGTCGCAAGGCGCGACGCCAATGCCCATACCGCAGACGAAATACGCCACCAGCGGCAGTTTTCGGATTGCCTGTCAGGTTCTGGGCCAGGGGTCATTCGATCTGATCTTCGTGCCCGGTTTCATCTCGAACCTCGAGGTCCACTGGGTGGATCCGGGCTATGCCGGGTTGCTCAGGCGGCTGTCGGCGTTCAGTCGTCTGATCCAGTTCGACAAACGCGGCACCGGGCTCAGCGATCGGGTCGATCCGGCGCATCTGCCCGATCTGGCGGTGCGGATCGAGGATCTGAATGCCGTGCTCGATGCCTCCGGCAGCGGACGGGCGGCGCTGCTCGGTTCGTCCGAGGGCGCGCCGATGGCGATCCAGTTCGCCGTCGATCATCCCGAGCGGACCCGCGCGCTGGTGATCTATGGTGGCTGCGCGCATTGCAACACGGCGGTGGCCGGTCCGGCCGCGGTCGCGCGCTTCGTCGCCGAGTGTGCGCGCAGTTGGGGCACCGGCGCTAGTCTGCGGCTCTTCGCCCCGGACCGGCTGGACGATCCGAACTTCGTGGCCTGGTGGGCGCGGTTCGAGCGGCAGTCGGTCAGCCCGACCGCGGCCAGATCGCTGGCCGAGATGAATGCGCGCATCGATGTTCGCGAAATGCTGAGCCGCGTCCGCGTTCCGACCCTGATTCTGCACCGGCGTGACGACGTCAGGGTCCACTTCGACGCCGGACTGGCGCTGGCGCAGGCGATTCCGGGGGCGCGGTTCATCGAACTTCAGGGTCGGGACCATCCGATCTGGACCGGTGACAGCCCCGCCGTCGCCGACGCGATCGAAGAGTTCCTGACCGGCGGCTGTCTGCATCGGCGGCCGTCGCAGGTGCTGGCCGTGCTTCACGCGCAGCGCCTGACCCTGCCCGAGCGACCCGGCGGGCCGACGGTGCAGGCCGCAGCGGTTGACCGCCGGGCGCGCTTTCACGAAATTGTCGCCGATTGTGCGCGCAGTTACGGCGGCATCCTGATGCAGACTGAGGGCAACCATGCGCTGACCCGCTTCGATGCGGCGGCGGCGGCGGTGCAGGCGGCGCTTGCGCTGCGCGCCCGGGCGGCGTCCCTGCACCTTGAGGTAGCGCAAGGTCTGCACGCCGGCGAAGTGCCAATGAGTGCCGAAGACGCCGCAGGCCTCGCCGCCGAGGCCGCGCTGCGCGTCGCATCGGTGGCGGAGCCTGACGAAATTGCCGCCACGGCGCTGTTTGCCGACCTCGCGGCCGGCTCTGGCACGATCTTCGCCGAGCGGGGTCGCCTGGTGCTCGACGGCTACGCCTGGCCCCTCGCGCTGTTTGCGCTGCAACCCGAGCAGCACCTCGAGCCGCATCGCCCCAAGCACCCGGCAGAGCCGTCAGCCGGGGCGCTCGACGCGCTCAGCGCTCGCGAATCGGAGGTTCTGGCGCTGATTTCCGATGGCCTCAGCAACCGTGAGATCGCCGCGGCGCTTTCCTTGAGCGGCCACACCGTCAAGCGCCATGTCGCTAACATCCTGAACAAGATGGGACTTCCCTCGCGCGCTGCCGCCGCGTCAATCTATTCTCGTCGGCTCAAGGCCTGAGACATGGCCCGAACGGGCCACTCGCCCGATGGTCCCTTCGGGCGAAGCGGCGATCGGGCCTGCATCCTAGACTTTCCCCATCGCAGCGTTCCGCGCATGGAAGAGCGACCAGATGGAAGAGACGAGACATGAAACGCAACCTGACAGTGGTGAAAGGCGCTCTCCACGCCCTGGCCATGGTGGCCGCCGTTCCCGCCCTGGCCGATGAGGCCGCCGATGCTGCCCGCAAGGACATCGAGGCCACTCTGGGGATGATGCCGTCGATGTTTGCCACGCTGCCCGACCTGGCGCTGCCTGGCGCCCGGGGCGAAATCAAGGGCTTTCAGCTCAACCCCGACAGCGCGCTTGACGCCAAGACCAAGGAACTTCTGGGTCTCGCGGGCGCGTCGCAGATCCCCTGCGTTTACTGCATCTACTTCCACACCATTGCCGCCAAGGCGAATGGGGCATCCGTCGAAGAGGTGCGCGAGGCGGTGGCAATGGCCGCCATCGTGCGGCACTGGAGCACGATGCTGAACGGCATGCAGGTCGATCAGGCCGCCTTCGAGGACGAAATCAACACCCTGTTTGCGGCGGCGCAGAACTGAGACGGCGCGCCGCGTCGGCGGCGGCGAACCGGCACCCCGTGCTCCGCCCGACGGCGACGGCACCAGCCAAGGAGACAGAGATGCAAGTCAGCCAGAAACCGGTCACCGCCAAGGCGATCAAGGAGGCGATCGAGGGTCGCCAGGGCCGGATGCCCGCCGGATTTTACGCCGATGACGCCGTGGTCCGGGTGGTCGATCGCAACAATCCGCCACGCAAGCCGCGGATGGTCAAGGGCCGTGCTTCGATCGACGCGTTTTGGGAGGACATTTGCGGTCGCGCCATGACCCACAAGGTCGATACCGCGCTGACCGACGGCAACCGCATCGCCTTCACCGCGGACTGCACCTTTCCCGATGGCATGAAGGTTTACTGCATCGCCACGGTCGAGCTGAAGGACGGGTTGATCAAACGCCAATCGGTGGTCCAGGCTTGGGACGAATGAAGCCTGTGGCGGGCGGTGAGCGGTCGCCCGCCCGCCGCCCGCAGCTCACGCGCGACACACGCAACCTTTACCCCGCGGCCTGCGTAATGGTGGCATCACTGTTCCCGATCGTCGCAGAGGGACGATGATGTTGACACGCCGGACAGTCCTGAGCCTGGGTACCGCCATGGCAGCGTTCAGCCTCGCGGGCTTTGCCGCCCGCGCCGAAGAGATCTTTGCAGTCACCCGCACCGGGGCCGAATGGCAAGCCCTGCTTTCGCCCGAAGCTTTCGCCGTTCTGCGCGAGGCCGCCACCGAACGCTCTCGCTCCAGCCCGCTCGACCACGAATATGGACCTGGCATCTACCACTGTGCCGGCTGCGATCTGGCGCTTTTTTCGTCGGAGGCCAAGTTCGATTCCGGCACCGGGTGGCCCAGTTTCTGGCAACCGCTCCCCGACGCCGTGCGCACCCGCGCCGATTTCGGCTGGTTAGGCAGCCGCACCGAGGTGCATTGCCGCCGCTGCGGTGGCCATCTTGGCCATGTCTTCAATGACGGTCCGCAACCGACCGGCAAGCGCTATTGCATGAACGGGGTGGCGCTGGCGTTCCGGGCAGCCTGAGGGGGAAAACGATTCACCCTCACTCGCGGAAATAGCGGCTGCCCTTGATCTGCTCCCAGGCCCAGACCACCTCTTGCAGGCGGTCCTCGTCGGCGCGGTTGCCGCCGTTCATGTCAGGGTGAAGATCCTTCACCAGGCTTTTGTATTGCTTGCGAATTTCCGGCTTGGTCCAGGTGTCGCGGGCATCGAGGATCTCAAGCGCCTTGCGGTCGCTGGGCGGCAGCTTGCGGGTGGCGGTGTTAAGGGTGCGACCGGGGTTGCGGGTGGCATTGCTGCCCAGGATCCCGATCGGATCGTTGACCCCCAGCCGCGACCACGCCCGCCCCTCGTCGGGGCGGTTGCCGAACGGTTGGGTCTCGCGGCCCCAGACCCGGTCCTTGTCGAGGAATTTCTGAAAATCGTCATCGCTGGTGCCCTGAAAGAAGTTCCATTTCAGGTTGTATTCGCGGATGTGTTCCTTGCAGAACCAGAAGAATTCATTCAGCAACTCCGGCGACTTTGGCGCCCGATAAACGCCTGCTTCCTGACAGCCGGGAAATTCGCACCCTCTGGTCGAGGTCTCGAACGCCCCCGACATGCCGCGCCGCCCGACCTTGCGCCGTTTCTTGTCGGTTGACACCCGGATGTCAAACTCGAAGGGAGGAGTGGTCATCGCTTGCCTTTCCGACTCGGAGGCGCGAGTTTAGGGCATTGCGCGCAAGTGTGAAGAGGCAAAGCCACAAATGACCATCGCCGCCGAACTCGAAACCCGCCTTGCGGCCACATTTGCCCCCGAGCGGCTGGAAATCCGCGATGACAGCGAAAAGCACCGCGGCCATGGCGGCTGGCGCGAGGGGGGCGAGACCCATTTCACCGTGATCCTGCGCGCCCCCGCCCTCGCCGCGCTGCCGCGCCTTGCCCGCCACCGCGCGGTGCACGCCGCCCTCGGGTCCGACCTGGTCGGCCGCATCCACGCCCTGGCGCTCGATCTCGGCTAGAGCATTTCCAGCTTACGTGGCGACCGGTCAAGCGGTTCGGAAATGCGTCAAGACATAGGGCTGACCCCCCGTTTCTTCTTTTCCCAAATATCCCGGGGGTGCGGGGGCAGCGCCCCCGCCCTTACGCGGGTTGCGCCTTGCGCTGCCGCCGGCGCGCATGCAGCACCGGCTCGGTATAACCCGACGGTGCCTCGCGGCCGGTGAACACCAGATCGCAGGCCGCCTGAAAGGCAATGCCGTCAAAGCCGGGTGCCATTGCGACATAGGCCGGGTCGCCCGCGTTCTGGCGATCAACCACCAGCGCCAGCTTGCGCAGCGTCGCCAGCACCTGCGCCTCTGTCACCACGCCGTGATGCAGCCAGTTGGCCAGCGCCTGGCTCGAGATACGGCAGGTGGCGCGGTCTTCCATCAGGTTCACGTCATGGATGTCGGGCACCTTGGAACAGCCCACCCCCTGATCGATCCAGCGCACCACATAACCCAGAATCCCCTGCGCGTTGTTCTCGATCTCGGCCTGCACCTCGGCGGGCTGCCAGTTCACGCCCTCGGCCAGCGGCAGCGTCAGCAGATCGACCAGCCGTCCGCGCGGCCCGTCCGCGGCAATCGCCGCCTGGCGCGCCCGCACGTCCACCCGGTGATAGTGGGTCGCGTGCAGCGTGGCGGCGGTGGGCGAGGGCACCCAGGCGGTGTTGGCGCCGGCTAGCGGATGGGCAATCTTGGCCGCCAGCATCTCGGCCATCCGGTCGGGCATCGCCCACATCCCCTTGCCGATCTGGGCATGCCCCGGCAGACCGCAGGCCAGACCGATATCGACGTTGCGATCCTCGTAAGCGCTGATCCAGGCGGCATGTTTCATGTCGCCCTTGCGGATCATCGGCCCGGCTTCCATCGCGGTGTGAATCTCGTCGCCGGTGCGATCGAGAAAGCCGGTGTTGATGAAGGCCAGCCGCTTTTTTGCCGCCCGGATACATTCCTTGAGGTTGACCGAGGTGCGGCGTTCCTCGTCCATGATGCCAAGCTTGACGGTATCGCGCGGCAGGTGCAGGCAGTCTTCCACCGCCGCGAAAATGGCGCAGGCCAAGGCCACTTCCTCGGGTCCGTGCAGCTTGGGTTTGACGACGTAGACCGACCGGGCCGGCGAGTTGCGCGGCCCGCCTTCGCGCCGCAGATCGTGCAGCGCGCAGAGCGTGGTGACAAAGGCGTCGAGAATGCCCTCGCCGATCTCGCGGCCCTCGGTGTCAAGCACCGCAGGGGTGGTCATCAGGTGGCCGACGTTGCGCACCAGCAACAGCGCCCGCCCGCGCACCGTCAGCACGCTGCCATCGGGCGCGCAATAGGCGCGGTCGGGGTTGAGGGCGCGGGTCACGGTGCGGCCGCCCTTCACAAAGGTCTCGACCAGATCCCCACGCATCAGCCCCAGCCAGTTGGCATAGACCTGCACCTTGTCGGCGGCGTCCACCGCCGCCACCGAATCCTCGCAATCCATGATCGCGGTCAGGGCGGATTCGATCTCGATGTCGGCAATCCCGGCCCGGTCAGCGGCCCCGATCCCCGCGGTGCGATCCACCACCAGCTCGATCAGCAGCCCGTTGACCCGCAGCAGCGGCGAAAGCGCGCCCGACACGTTGCGGCGATAGCCCGCCAGCTGCGCCGCATCCGCCAACCCCACCGCCCGGTCCCCGACCTGCACCCGCAACCGGTCGGCCACAAGATCGAGACCGCTTGCGTCGCGCCAGCTTGCGCCCGCCAGGGGCACCACGACATCGAGATGCGCCCGCCCCCAGGCCACCACCCTCGCCCCGCGCGCCGGGTCATAGCCCTTGCCCTGCGGCGATTCGCCCAGTGCATCGCTGCCGTAGAGCGCATCGTAAAGGCTGCCCCAGCGGGCGTTGGCGGCGTTCAGGGCAAACCGCGCATTGTTCACCGGCACCACCAGTTGCGGCCCCGAAATCGCCCCGATCTCGGCATCGACCTGGGCGGTTTCCACCGCGAAATCCGGCCCTTCCGGCAGCAGATAACCAATCTTGCGCAGAAATTCCTGATAGGCCGCCTGGTCGTGCGCCTGCCCGCGTCGCGCCAGGTGCCAGCCATCAATCTGGCGCTGCAAGGCGTTGCGCCGCGCAAGAGCGGCGCGGTTGACCGGCCCCAGAGCCGCCACCGCTGCCGCGAGCCCCGCCCAGAACGCCCCGGGGGCCACCCCGCTGCCCGGCAGGGCCGCGTCCTCGACAAACGCCGCCAGCCTGCGGTCAACCGCTAGGCCGTGCCGCATGAACCGCTCCGGCATGATGCTCTCCGCCCCTATGCACCGCCCCACCCTAAGGGCAGAAGCCGGCCGCAGGCAACCGCGCGCCTTGGCATGAGCGCCCGACCCGCCCGATAGCTGCTTCGCGCAAAGCCGAAAAATGCCCGGCCATGGCCAACCTTTGATTCGGCCGCGCCAAATCGCAAGACGTGGCACTCTGCACCCTTGTGCCGCGACGCCCGCGGCACCACCACCAAGGAGCCGCACCATGCCCCCGATGAACCCCGCGCTCGATCTTGAACTCGGCCGACGGCTGGCCGCCACCCCCGCGCAGGTCTGGCGCTGCCGGACCGAACCCGAGCTGATGGTGCAGTGGTTTGCCCCCAAACCCGTGATCACCCGCGAGGCGGTGATCGAGCCGCACCCCGGAGGGCCTTTTTCACCGTCATGGTGCTGCCCGACGGCACCGAGATGCCGAGCGAGGGCTGCATCCTCGATGCGCAACGAAACTTCCGCCTGATCTTCACTGACACGCTCGAAGCCGGTTTCCGTCCCGCAACGGCGCCATCGCTGGGCTTTACCGCCGTGATCACCCTGACCGGCGAAGGATCAGGCACCCGTTATGTCGCCCGCGCCCTGCACCGCGACGCCGCCACCCGCGCCCGCCATCAGGCGATGGGCTTCCACGACGGCTCGGGCGCGGCCACGGCGCAGCTTGACGCCCTCGCCGGAGGCCTTTGACGCCACCGCCCGCGAACGAACGACACGCCACGCAGCCGGCACCAAGGCGGGGAGGGCCGGCACGCGTGCTTGTGCGCTCGGTTGGCCTGACCCGCGAGCGCGGCCGGTTGGTGCGCGACGCCATCGCGGCGCAAGCGGCGGCTCAGACCCGCAGCGGGTCGGCCTTGGCCAGCCGGTCGAACGCCATCAGGCTGGCGATCAGGGCGGGCATCCGGTCGAGCGCGATCATGTTCGGCCCGTCCGAGGGGGCGCGGTCGGGATCCTGATGGGTCTCGATGAACACCCCGGCAATGCCCAAGGATACCGCCGCCCGCGCCATCACCGGGGCAAACTCGCGCTGGCCGCCCGAGGCATTGCCTTGCCCGCCGGGCTGCTGCACCGAATGGGTGGCATCCATGATCACCGGATAGCCGGTGCGCGCCATGATCGGCAGGCTGCGCATGTCGGCCACCAGGGTGTTGTAGCCGAAACTGACGCCACGCTCGGTCAAGAGAATCCGCCGGTTGCCGGTCGAGGCCACCTTGTCGGCCACATTGGCCATGTCCCAGGGGGCCAGAAACTGCCCCTTCTTGATGTTGACCACCGCGCCGGTCTGCCCGGCGGCCAGCAGCAGGTCGGTCTGGCGGCAGAGAAAAGCCGGGATCTGGATCACGTCCACCACCTCGGCCGCGGCGCGCGCCTGATCGGCGTCGTGGACATCGGTCAACACCGGCATTCCCATCGCCCGCACCGCCGCCAGCACCCGCAGGCCGGCCTCGATCCCGAGGCCGCGCCTGGTGCCAAGCGATGTGCGGTTGGCCTTGTCGTAGCTGGCCTTGAACACGAACTGCGCCCCCACTGCGGCACAGGCATCGCGCATCACCCCGGCGATCATCTGGGCGTGGTCCAGGCTTTCAAGCTGGCACGGCCCCGCGATCACCAGCAGCGGCTGGTCATTGCCCACCGTCAGGGCACCGATCTTCACATCTGTCATCATCTCTCCTCAGGCCGAGACCTGTTCGCGCAGGATCGCCGTGGTCATCGCGACCATCAGGTAGATACCGGCAAAGACCAGCAGCGCCACCGTGGTGTTCTCGAACGCGCGCGGGTAGGTGGGCTCGTCGGGGGCGACCGGGCTGACCGAGACCGACAGGTAGCGCACCTGCCGGTTGGCTTCGACCCGCGCCGATTCCATCGCCTGCAATGATTGCGCCAGCAGCAGTTGGCGGGTTTCGACATCGGCCTGCGCCACCAGCAATTCGCTTTGCACCATGGCGAGCGACGCCCCGCCGCCCTGACTTTCGGTCATCTTCGAGCGCAACGCGGTGATCTCGCCCTCGAGTGCCGCAATCCGTCGCTTGAGCGGGTCCATCCGTGCCAGGTTGGGGCTCTGGTTCGATTCCATCTGTTGCAGCGACAGCCGGTCGGTGGTCAGTTGACTTTCCAAGGCCCCGATCTGGGATGTCAGCAACGACACCTCGACCTCGGATGACAGGATCTTGTAGCGTTCCTGCAAATCCACCACCCGACGCTGCGCCGCTAGCATTTCCGCCTCGGCCTTGTCATAGCTGTCGCGCGCGCCCTGCATCTGGTCGCCGCGCAGCCGCTGCGTCAGCTGGTCAACCTGTTCCTCGGCATAGGTGATCAGCGCCTTGGCAAAGGCGACCGAAACCTGCGGGTCGGTGGCGCTGACTTCCATCTTGATCAGGCCCTCGGTCGGATCGTAGGAAATCCTGACGTTGCGCGAATACACCTTGTAGGCGGCCTCAAGGCTGGCATCCGGTGCCAGGCGCTGGATCGGGTCAATCTGCGGCGCGCTGAAATGCGAGCGAAAACCGTGATCCGCATCAAGCCGCAACATCGCGTCGCGCGATTGCAGATAGCCCTGCACCGTGATCGAATCCTGCGAGGTGGCCAGTGGCGAGCCCGACAGCAAGCCACCCAGACCGCCTGCCGCCGCCGCCGGACTTGACGATTGCTGGATCACGAACTCGGCCTCGGTGGCATAAAGCGGGGTAGCGACCCGGTAGTAGTAAAACCCGGTCAGCAGGGTTGGCAGGAACACGAAGAACAGCATCCTGATCGCCAGAAGCGCGACCTTGCGGCGACGGCGGCGGGTGATGTCGCGCTGGATGTGCATGAGGTCGGCAAGATGGCTTTGCTCGGCCCGCACCTCGGTCGAGGGCACTTGGATCGGCTTCAGGGTCTGCGGCAGCCGCACCCCGTCGTCCATTACCGTGGTCATCGCCCGCGACGGTTCGATCTGTTCCAGCGCCTTGCCGTCCGAGGTGACCAGATCAAGCATGTTGGTGCGCTGGAACGGGTCGATTCCGGCCTTGCGCAGCAGCCGCACCGCGTCGAAATCCGAGGTCGCGGGAAGATCGTGTTTCTGTGCCACCCGCCGGGCCATGCGCAACTGCCGCCCGGTCAGCCCTTCGCGGCGGATGGTTTCGATATCGGTCGATCCCGCGACTTCGGTCGGAGTCTGGATGTCGGCGGGGTTGGCGGTCGGAAAGCGCTGCGGGCCAAAACCATCGTCCTGCGCCTCGGTTGCCGCCGGGGCGGCGGCCTGCGGCGGCACCGGCTCGGGGCGCCGGATGCGAAAGCGCTTAGCTGTGAGCTTGATAGTCATAGAGTTGTTTCGCTTCCTCGAGGGTGTCAAACATATACATCTTGCCGTCGCGCAGCACCGCCGCCGAGCGGCAGAATTTTTCAAGCGTCTGCGCCTGATGCGAGACCACGATCACGGTGGATTTGCTCAGCCGCTCGCGCAGGATCGCCCCCGCTTTCTTGTTGAATTCGACATCGGTGGTGGCGGGCATGCCTTCGTCGATCAGGTAGATGTCGAACTCGAGCGCGAGCAGCAGCGCAAACGAGAAGCGCGAGCGCATGCCCGAGCTGTAGGTGCCAATCGGCAGGTCGAAATATTCGTCGATCGCACACAGCCAGCGGCAGAAGCCTTCGACATAATCCGGGTCGAGCCCGTAGAGACGAGCGATATAGCGGGCATTCTCGGTGGCGGTGTATTTGCCGACCACGCCGCCCATGAAGCCCAGCGGAAACGAGATCCGGCTGGTGCGCACCACCCGACCCTCGTCTGGTTTTTCGAGGCCTGCCATCATGTTGATGATGGTGGTCTTGCCGGTGCCGTTGCGCGCCAGAATCCCCAGCGAATTGCCCAGCTCGATGCGGAACGAGGCATGGTCGAGGATCACCTTGTGCTGCTTTCCGGTCCAGAAGGACTTGCTGACGTTTTCGAACGCGATCATTCCTGCCTCCGGATCGGCCCGCCGACCCGGCCCCCGCGTCCCGGGTTGGCTTCCGGATACCGCAGCATCATTAACACAGTCCCAGCGACTGTCACGGCGATATGGCTACGTGGACAATCCGGCAGCATTATGTCGGATTTGGAAACAGAATGGCAATCGTCTTCGGGCGACCCGCCGCCTGCACCCGATGTTGCAGGGAATTGAAGCGCAGCCGAGCGCTTGCCGGGCCCGGTGGGTGGCGCTCGCACCTTCGTCTCTCGCTCGACTTGCAACCGCTTGCCTTGGCCCCACCGCCCTTGTTCAACGGCCTTCGGCCTTTTGAACGCTGGCCTTAAAACGCTCCTGTCACGCGAAGTCGGTTGTATCGGGTCTGCGAGTGGCATTCGGGAGGCTCCTGGTGGCTTGTGACCCCGTCCGGGGGTTCGGATCCGCCCGCATCTTCGATGTCATCCTGAACCGTTGCCCCTTGCCGATGCAGGACCCCGCGGAACAGGACAAGGATCGTGATGCACCAACCCTATCTCGGCGTCGATGTTGCCAGGGGTCGGCGCGACGTGTTCCACCCGCAGCGCGGGGCCTGACGGATCGACAATGCCGCAGCGACGATCGACACCGTGGTGCGCGCGGCGCGCGATGCGAGGGGCTCTGCGTGAGGCGCTGCGGGCGGTGAATTTGCCGTCTCGCGCCTGAACCGGCGGCAAGCGCGCGACTTTGCCCGCGCCTCGGGGCTTCTGGCCAGACGGATCGGGTGCATGCGCGCAAGCGGTCGCAGGCGCATCGCGGGCGGTCGTTGCCCCATCGCGCAAAACAGCGGCAAGCTGCGCGGCCAGCGCAGCCTTCGAGGCGGCAGGGTCACGGTGCGCCGCATGCTCTACCTCGCCGCCCTGAACGCCTCGCGCCACGCCGACACCTTCCGCGCCTTCCGGACCAGACTGACTGCCGCAGCATAGCCCATCAAACACGGGCTCACGGCAACGGCCAACAAACTCGTGATCCCCCTTGTCTCATGGTTTTCCCGGGCTCCCGGGGTAAAGGGAGCCGCTGTCCGCCCGGATCCGGGCGGACAGCGGCGGCGGTCGGATCGCATCCTCCTGGGTCGTTCGGGACCGTGAG
>Ga0172374_1000341_pt1 | contig 36141 bp, 30 predicted proteins | sample LakKiv3m_FD_114536 | JGI IMG/M metagenome (GOLD analysis project Ga0172374, IMG submission 114536) | Freshwater microbial communities from Kabuno Bay, South-Kivu, Congo - kab_092012_10.3m | ecosystem: Environmental > Aquatic > Freshwater > Lake | place: Democratic Republic of the Congo... | reverse complement strand
GAGCCTAAATTATTAGCTATTGCCGAACCGGTCTTAGATAAGGTAAGCGATGTGGGCTCAATTTTCGCCGCTGGGTTAGAACATGAGCGGCATATTACCGCGCTTATCTATAAAATTTATGAAGCAGCTAGAGAAGAGAAGGACTATGCTTTAGAGTCTTTTATTAAATGGTATATTGACGAACAGGTCGAAGAAGAAGCCAATGCGACGGAAATTATCGATAAAATTAAATTGCTTGGCGGTAACGGTTCAGCTCTTTATTTATTGGATTCAGAACTGGCGGCTCGTACTTATGTCGCCTCTGGTCCATATGCGGCCAAAGCCTAAGAAAATATTTTGATCCACAAAAAAAACGGCTTTTAGCCGTTTTTTTGTGTCTTTCTGAGCTTTGCTTCGCTTATTTATTCGTGCTATAATTATTTTTACCTCTTAATTATTAGACTTGGTTTTTAGCGAGACACCAGAGGCAATTAATTATTAATTGCCTAAACCCCTTAAACTATCTATGTCCCGATATTTAAAGGGCGGGCCAAAATTATGAGTAGTTCCCCGGTTATGTTAACAGCTGAGCAATTCAGCCAATTAGCGACGAAAGACGACTTAAAGAACTTTGCGACGAAAGATTACCTTGACGAAAAATTAACTCACTTCGCGACGAAAGATTACCTTGACGAAAAATTAACGCACTTCGCGACGAAAGACGACTTTAAAGCATTGAGCGATAAGTTAGACTTAAGATTTGGACAGCTTGATTATAAGATAGAGTCATCCTTCGACCATCTTAATCAAAAACTCGACTTATTCGCCTTCGATTACGCGATGCGCCTCAAAAAATTAGAATTTAAAGCTTTTGAAAATTAGGTTAAAAACTTACATTAAGGCTAATTCAGCATGGCCGTCGACGGAAAGTCGGCGGTTGTGTTATAATAAAGGCAATTAATCTATAAAATTATGCCGGCTAAAATTTATACACGCTTACTTCAAGGCGGACTGATCGCTTCGCTTTTGATAGTTTTTTTCGTATTCAAGGATCTTTTATTTCCTTATATAACCTCCAAGCAGCTGACGTTTAATGTCTTGATGGAATTCTTGTTAGCAATTTGGCTGGTTTTTATTTCGCGTTATCCCGAGTATCGGCCGCAGCGCAGTTATATAACTTGGGGGCTGGTCGCTTATTTTGTGGCTATTTTAGCTTCTTGCGCGGTCAGTGTCGATTTCGGCCTAAGTTTCTGGGGCGACTCAGAGCGGATGCTGGGCCTTTTCCATCTGCTGCATTTTCTGATTTTCTATTTGATCCTAATTACGGTTTTCCGTTCTTGGCCTCAGTGGCGGGCACTTTTTTTATCATCGGTTATTATCGCGACTATCGTTAGTCTTATCGGTTTAATCGGCGCCGAAACCTATAGCACGGTCGGCAATACCGCCTATGTCAGCGGCTATTTAATCTTTAATATTTTTTTCTCGTTGCTTTTATTTAAACGCAGCGCGTATAAAGGTTGGCGCTGGCTTTATATTATCCCGTCTTTAATAATGTTTAGGGAATTTTGGGCTTGCCATACCTCCGGAGCAATTATCGGGCTGTTTTTAAGTCTCCTGCTTCTTATTTTTTTACTTGGTTTATTCCATATCGATAAGAATGTCCGCCGTTTTTCTTTAATTGCTTTTTTAATCGCGATTTTCGCCGTAATCTTGATTTTTTCTCAATCTCAGTCCGATTGGTTCCAAAAAAGCTTTTTGCGGAGTTTGACCTCCCAAAAAGCGACTTTTCAGACTCGTTTGATATCCTGGCGTGGCGCCGCCGCTGATTTTAAAAATCATTGGCTTTTTGGTACCGGCTTCGGAAATTACGCCATAATTTTTGATCGTCACTTTGATTCTAAATTTTTTGATTATTCTAAAACCGAAACTTACTTCGATCGCGCCCATAACAATCTGGTCGATATCGCTTCGACGACCGGCTTGGTCGGCCTCCTAGCGTATCTTAGTATTTTTGTGGCGGCCGTCTATTATTTATTCAAGAAATTTAAAAGAGACGGCGGACGAGTGGGAACCGGGGAAGAGGCGGGACGACGTAATTTCGAAATCTTATTACTTATTTCTCTTTTAGCCGCTTATTTTATCCAGAATTTGGCTGTTTTTGATTCTTTTGTCACTTATATCGGTCTGATGATAATTCTAGGGTATATTTATTGGCTATTTACTGCTTCAGAAGAGGGAACCGAGATATTTATGGCAGAAAAAAAGAAATTTTCAATCAGCGCCAATTGGGAGTGGACAACTTTGATTTTAGCTTTTTTAGCTGCTTATCTTTTTACCGCTCAATATAATTTAAAGCCTTGGCGCATGTTCCAACAAGTAATTAACGGTTACGGCGCTATGACCGAGGGTCGCTTTGCGGAGGGGATTTTGGCTTATCAGCAAGCTCTGGGTCATACGCCGCTTGATCGTGACGGAGCAGTCACTCTGATTAACGTTTTAACCAGCAACCCTAATTTATTGGATTCCCTGACCGATAGTCAGGCTCAGGCGACTTTGGATTATGTTATCTCTTTGGCGGAAAAAAACGTCTCTTATAACCCACAGGACAGCCTCATGCAGATGCAGCTGGCTCAGGCTTATGATACGGCGGCTCGCTTCTATTACCAGGATTTAGAAAAATTTAATTATTATTCTAGTCGGTCGCTGGAAGCGATGGATCGTTCGATTGAAAGTAGCCCGGGTCGAGCGCCAATTTATCTGGTTAAAGCGCAGATGCATCTTTTTCGCGGTGAAACTGAGGACGCTATTGAGACCTCGAAATACGCTATCAGTCTTAATAAAAATTATCCGGAGGGTTATTGCCGTCTGGCACAATTTTATATGTTTATCGATAGTAAAGAAAAAGCAGTAGTGAAAGATGATAAAAGATTAGGAGAAATGCTGACTAAATGTATCGATCTGGGCGGTACGGACGATATTAACTCTGGAACACTTTTGGTCGCCGCGCTCAATTATTTTACCAGCAATAATGACTACGCTCGCGCTTTGAAATTAGCAGAACGCCTCACTACTCTCAGCAGTAACGATCCTAAACTTTGGCTTAATCTCGGCAAGCTTTACTTGATTGCCGGAGACGTCATAAACGCCCAAACCGCAGCGAATCGCGCTTTTTCTTTCGACGCCTCTTTAAAGACTGACTGGAGCGGTTTTATCAAAGATCTGTCGGCAGCAACATCAAGCCAGACATTGAAATAAAAAAAACGTTTAAAATAAATATAAAGTAAAATCAGGCCCTCGGGTCTGATTTTTTTAATTGTCGAATGTCGTTTGTTTATTGATTTTTTTTATATTCCTTAGCTTATAAGATTTTAAATGGGCTTTAAGATCTCATCAGGGCCAGTACGCTATAGTGATGAGGCTTATTAATCTAACCGAAATTTATGGGAAAAAATATGAAATCGAAATGGCTAATCGGAGTCGGATTGGCTGGCTGCCTGGTTTTAGGCATATTAATTTATCTGATTATTGCTTTATTATCGGTCAGTCGGACGGAATTAGTCTTGGCGGAGTTAAAAAATTCTTGGCAGCAAGAAAAAATATGTCATGAAGAATGTGCTAAAGGGCGCCGGGAGAAAATGGCCGAACTGATTGGGGGACTGCGATCGGAACCCGGTTCACGGGCGAGTAAATTACTTCAGGCCTATTTCTTAGAGGAAAATGGCGATCGATCTTTTAGAGCTCAATTATTACAGATTATTCTGGCCGTCAACGGCCCGAGCAATCCGCCGGAATATGTCAGTCGGTATTTAGAGTCGCCAAACGGCGATTTAAGAATCAAGGCGGAGATTATCAGCTCTTTCCGCCCCGACTCTTTACTTCATTCAACTGCCGCCGCCTCGCCTCTGGATTATTATTTTACGCTTTTAGCCGGCCCAGAGGCGATAGAACTTAAATTAGCTGCTGTTAACGCCATTAGTAATTTTTCTGGCAAGGGCGAGGCCTTTATTGCCAGTCAGGTAGAGATTATTAAACAGATCGTCCTAGATCCGACTACCGACCACCGTTTGCGCCAATCTTTAGTTCTATTGCTAGGCGACTACTATCCTCTATTTCCTGGAGAAGTCTCGCCGGTACTGCAGGCCGTCTATCAAAACGAAGCTAGCGGCGATGATATTAGCCGGGCTTTTGCTAGCGATATCTTAAATCGTCGGGGTGGAACTGAATTAGCCTTGCCGGAGATAAGCGACGCGCAGTGGGACCAATATTATAATAATTAAGTTTAATATTTATGAGATCGTTTGGTAAAATTTTTATTTTTTTAGTTTGTTTATCCGTGCCGATCTTTTGTCGCGCAATGCCGCCCGGTACTTTATTATATCGGACATCGGGCGACGGAAAAATGTTTGGTTATAGTCGGGACCCCTTGATTTATTCGGAAAAGGGGATAGTAAAAAATACTTATTCCGGACATGCGGCTATTTATATCGGTAAAGAAGATGGCGTCGATTACGTCGTCGAGGCTCTAAGCGGTGGTATTGTTAAAAATCCGGCGCAATATTTCGTCAATCGGGCGGAGAATGAAGTCTTTTTGGGCGCTAAAATTCCGAGTGCGGCCAGCGCGCTCCAGCGGGCGAAAGCGGTGGCGATCGCTAAAAGTTTGGTCGGCCGTCATTTCGAGTATGACTTCGATTTCAAGAAACAGAAAGGGCCAGCTAGCGGCGAATGGACCTGTGTCGGTCTGACGGAAAAATTGTATGAAAGCGCGGATATCTCTAATCCGAATAATTTAGGAGCCCTGGAATATAATCCTAATTATTATGCCATAGATATTACGCCCGACGGTTATGATAATTATAGCGTGGTTAATTCCGAGGGTGATTGCTTTTCTCGCGATAAGGAATTTTCTAAGATCGCCAGGCGTAAAAATATATTGATCCCGCCGCCGGAATTGATCGGTTATGATGTCGGCCTGGAGTATGGCGGCGAGCGTTATGTTTTTTTGCCTTATACGCAATTTTTACAAAACACTCTTGAGTTCGTGACGGCCGATATTGAGATATCTTCGTCTTTTTCGGGCGCCGATATTCGGGGCGCGCTTAATACTAAAACTCTAGCTTTGCGCTGGAGCCTAATTAATAATCCTTTATCTTCACTGCGGCAAATCTCTGACTCGCTTAAAGATACTGTTTCAAAAGTTGCCGGCGCGACTAAGAAATTCGCGCAAGGATTGGGCCAGAAAATGTTCGGTTCTGATAATGGAACAAAAATAACCGTGGAGGATAAAACGCCGTTAAAGATTGCGACTACCACGACAAAAAAAGTCGCGACGACAAAAAAAGCAACCACCGTTAAGAAATCTTCGGTGGCCGCCAAGACGGCAGCCGCCAAGAAAGTGGCGGCTAAGATAGCAGTGAAGAAAGCGGTGACTCCGACCGTAATTTCATCTGTCGATACTAAATCGGCGGCGGATATTGCGAAGTCTTCTGTTAAGAAGAATAGTCCTGGCTTAACGCCAAAGTCGGTAGCAAAAATCGGCGATAGCGTGGTAAAAAGCGCGGCAGTAAATACGCCGTCGACTTATTATCAGCCCATTGTCTACAATACTCCTAGTCCGATCAGCCCCAACAATACATCGTCTTCCGATAATTGGCCTAAGATAGCTTTAATTAATAAGATATATGCGACCGGTAATAACGATTGGGTAGAGTTATTTAATTTTGGCGACCATGACTTTGATTTAGCTACTGCCGGTTATCGTTTGGAAAAAACTAAGACAGCCGAGGATCCCAGCCTGATTGTTCGTCTCGGTAACACAGAAGACGGATCTTATCCGGGCGGAACCGTTATTAAGGCGCATGATAGTTATCTTATTGTCGGTAGCGGAGTCGATAAATATTATAAAGATCAGGCCGACGCTATTGTGACGCGAGAAGGATTTACCTGGCCCGGTGCCGGTTATACTCTGTATCTAGGGGTGGGAGCCATTAGTGCCAGTAATGATCCGGATATTGTCGATGCGGTCGGTTTTGGATCGGAGGCAACTTTTTTTCAGGGTAGCGCGCCGACTGACGCTATCTCGGATAATTATGTCTTAAATCGTATCGCGCAGGGAGAAAATAATCATACCGATTTTAATCAGATTCCGGCTGACGACCCCGCGGCGATTGCCGCTCGGGCGGCCCTGGCGGCAACCTCTACCGACGAGACTGCAACTTCGACTGATGAGACAGCGACCTCTACCGACGAGACTGCAACTTCGACTGATGATGTTGCTAGTTCCACGGATGAAACGGTTATAAGTCATGACAATTTCGCCTTGATTAATAAGATATATGCAACCGGAGATAATGATTGGATAGAATTATTTAATCCCGGCGACTACGATTTTGATTTGGCATCTTCTTCCTATCGCTTAGAAAAAACTAAGACGGCGACCGATCCGAGTATAATTATGCGTCTTGGTAATGTCGAAGACGGATCTTATCCGGGCGGGACGATTATTAAGGCACATGATAGTTATCTTATCGTTCGGGACGAAGCCAGCGCTTATTATAAGGATCAAGCTGATGCAATCGCTATACGCGATGAATTCGGTTGGACGGGATCAGGCTATACTATCTATCTGGGGCAAGGCGCGGTGAGTTCCAGTACAGACATAAATATCAACGACACTATCGGTTTTGGATCCGATGCCTCCTATTTTTTGGGCAGCGGTCCGGCTTTAGAAATAAACGACGGATATTTCTTAAATAGGATCAGTAATAGTCGTAATAACGCTTTGGATTTTAATTTATTGAAATCCGATGACCCGTCTCTAGCCACGAGCTCGGAGCCGATCGATATTAATTGGGACTTATTCGTGTCGCCCACTCCTTTTTTGTCGCCCGGCTTGAGGAATGTCTGGCATTTTGAGGAATGTTATGGCGCCGGAGATTGGGCGGTAGGGAAATGGGATTGCGCGCGGATTATTAAACCAGACTCCGGTAGTTTTATTGACTCTCTGCAACCGGCGATCAGTTTAAATAATTTTTCTTTAAGTTTTTATTATAAGCAAACTTTAGGTTTCCCGCGTTTAGCGTTAAGTTTATTAGATTCCGAACAGACTGCAGCGGTCTCTTTTATCATCGAGCCAAATATGATTACAGTTGAAGGATTACCTAATTCAGAGTGGCGATATTATCCCATCGTTCCGTTTAATGATATATGGCATAAAGCTAATTTAGTAATCAATCAGGCTGAAGATTATTGGGCGGTCTATATTGACGGTCAAGAAGTTATTAGAGAAAATTTTTTTGCTACTTTGAAGGACGTGACGAACTTGCGTGTTAGTGGTGACTGCGCCCCCGCCTTGATAGATGAAATAGCAATTTGGGATCGGTCGCTGACGGCCGGAGAAATACTGAACGAGTATTTGCTGGACGTCCCATATAGCCCCTTGGCAGCTAGGGCGGACCAGAAGCCGGCCGAGCTCCTGCATTTTTGGGGATTTCAAGAAGATATGGGAGACTTAGCGGCTGATAGTATCGGCAATAGCGATTTGACCGTACCGACACAGTCATGGGTCGGACGTAAACATGAAGATTATGCGTTGGCCGTTAATTCCTGGCAGGATATTAACGTTACTTTGGACGAGCCGCTCGATTCGAATGATTTATCATTGGCTTTCTGGTGGCGCAACAGTTCTTATCCTAACTCCGGTCGGATTAACATTTATCTCACTAAGTCCGGCGACGCCAGAAATCTCTTCGCTTTAATTCTGGATTATTTCCGGCGCAGTTATTGGTATAACGGAGAATATGGCATCTTGTCTGAAGGAGTAGATACCGATATTTTAAATGATGATGCCTGGCATCATGTTGCCTTTGTCTATGATTCTTATCGTTATCTCTTGCGCCTTTACGTCGATGGTACGGAAAAGGCCAGTCGGCCGTTGATCTGGATGCGGCCGGAAGATCGGGTAGATCAATTAAAGATATCGACTGACGGGTATAATTCGGAGATTGACGACTTGGCTTTATATGTCGGAGCTTTAAGTCCAGCTGAAATTCAGGAGATATATGAGCTGACAAAATAATAATATCGGTTAAAAAACGCCATTATCCTGGCGTTTTTTAATTTCTTAATTATCCGAATTTATACTTGCTTTTTTTAGCCTTTTGTTGTACTATAAAAAAGTTATTAGGGTAAGCGGGCGATCGCTCCGCTTTTTGAAATAGCTTGCTATTTCCATAAAAACGGGGAGGAAAGTCCGGACTTCATTAAAAACGATAGTGGGTAATACCCACCGAGCCGTCTTTTAACGGTCGGCTTAGGGAAAGTGCCACAGAGACAATACTAATTCTGAGTTAAATAACAGGATAAAAGGTGAAAAGTGGCTGGGTGCCTGATGGCTACCGGCTGGGGCCTCCGGTGACGGAGATGCCGTGGTAAACCCTATCGGAAGCAAGAGCAAACTTTATCCGCTTTGGATAAAGACAAGTGGCTCGCTTGAGCTCGTTAGTAATAATGAGCCTAGATAAATGATCGCTAGAACAGAATCCGGCTTACGGCTGCCCTAATAACATATATCTATAACTAGTTTATATATGAAAAAGATCGAATCTTTTTTTTCCGCTCTCTTTGTTCCAGTCGATTTTTTTTTACTGGTTCTGGCCGGTGTCTCGGCTTACTATCTAAGATTTTCTTCTTGGTCAGTGACTGTTCGCCCGGTCATTTTTAATTTGACGTTTTCGAGTTATTTTAAATCAGTTTTATTGGTTGCTGTCTTATGGTTGCTAATTTTTATCGCCGCTGGATTATATCAGATCCGTACCGCCAGGCAATTGGCCCAGGAACTCCAGAAAATATTTTTAGCCTGTTCGACCGGACTCGCTTTAGTCGCTATTTTAATCTTTTTTCAGCGCGAATTGTTTGATTCACGCTTTATCGTTTTAGCTGGTTGGTTTTTTGCTATAATTTACGTTAGTTTGACCCATATTTTTATCCGCTGGTTTCAGCGTTTTTTGTTTCGTTACGGCGTCGGAGTCCATGAAGTTATTTTAGTCGGAAACTCTAAAACGACGGAAAATTTGATTGCCGAATTTTCTAAAAATAATAAATCAGGCTTTGAAGTAGTTAAACGCGTGCGCGATTTTTCTATCGAGACAGCGCAAGAACTAACCGAATTTATCCAAGATCGGGAGATAGACGAGGTTATTCAGAGCGATCCTAATCTCAGTAAGATTGAAACTTTGCGTCTTTATGATTTTGCCAATGATAACCATATCACTTTTAAATATGTCGCCGACCTGCTCGAAGTAAAAGTTCTGCGGACCGAAGTGGCCGAGATTATTGGTATTCCGGTCGTCGAAGTGAAACGGACAACTTTAGAAGGCTGGGGGCGTATTTTAAAGAGATTATTTGATATAGTAGCTTCCGCTATTTTAATAATTATCTTTTCTCCTGTCATCCTTTTGACGGTTCTGGCGATAGCGCTCGATTCGCGCGGGCCGATTTTTTTCTCGCGTCGCGATGACGGATCGTACGTAACCCGCATCGGTCAGGGCGGCACGCCTTTTCGTTACTTTAAATTTCGCTCGATGACGCCTAATACCGATAGTATGCGCTATAATGAATTGGCCGATCGCAATTTGCGCTCTGACGGTCCGATGGTGAAAATTAAAGATGATCCGCGCGTGACCCGCGTCGGTCAGATAATCCGCCGGTGGTCCATCGACGAGTTACCGGAATTATTTTTAGTTTTTATCGGTCGCATGAGTTTAGTGGGGCCACGCCCGCATCTGCCGGAAGAAGTAGCTAAATACGAAAATTATCATAAGAAAACATTAACCGTTAAGCCTGGTATTACCGGTTTAGCCCAAGTTTCCGGTCGCAGCGATTTATTATTTGAAGAAGAGGTAAAATTGGATATTTATTATATTGAAAATTGGTCATTGCTTTTAGATTTATCTATTTTATTTAAAACCCCTTTCGCGGTCTTAAAACATCGGGAAGCGGAATAAACAAAGATGAAAGTCGCTCTCATCCATGATCATCTGGCCCAGGACGGCGGGGCGGAAAAGGTTTTGAAAGTCTTGGCGGAAATGTTTCCGGAGGCTCCGATTTTTACGTTACTGTCCGACCAGAATAATGTCGATAAATATTTTAAAAATCGGCACATTGAAACATCTATTATCCAGAAGCTGCCCGGCGGCGTCAGCCATTACCAATGGTATTTGCTTTTTATGCCGATGGCGGTCGAATTTTTTGATTTACGCGAGTATGATTTAGTCATTTCCGATACCAGCTCTTTCGCTAAAGGCGTAATTACCGCTCCCGATTGTCTCCATATCTGCTATTGCCATACGCCGACCCGCTATCTTTGGAGCGATACCCATCAATATATAAACGAGCTCAAGTATAATAAATGGTTTAAGAAGATCATCTCTTTGGTTTTAAACAGTATCCGTCTTTGGGATCGGGCCGCCAGTGATCGCGTCGATCTGTTTATCGCCAATTCCCGGACCGTGCAACAACGAATTACTAAATATTATCGCCGTGATTCAGTCGTTATCTATCCGCCGGTAGAAACCGAACGGTTTAAAATAGCCGATTTAAGCGTCCAGAAGCCTCAGGAGCGTTATTTTCTAGCCGGTTGTCGTTTGGCGCCCTATAAGAGGATCGATTTGGCCATCGCGGCTTTTAAAAAATTAGGAACGGGTTATAAGTTAAAAATTTTTGGCGACGGCGTAGACCTCGAACGCTTGAAAAAACTGGCCGCACCGGTCTCTAATATAGAATTTTTAGGGCGTGTGACCGAGGAAGAGAAGGTGCGTCTCTTTAGTGAGACGCAGGCTTTTATTAACCCGCAAGAAGAAGATTTCGGCATTACAGTCGTTGAAGCCATGGCGAGCGGCCGCCCGGTTATCGCTTATCGCAAGGGCGGCGCGACTGAAACAATTATCGAAGGAAAAACCGGTCTCTTTTTTGATGAGCAATCGGATGAGTCTTTATTAGAGGTGGTTAAGAATTTTAAAGCGGATGATTTTATTCCTGAGGAAATTCGCGCTCACGCTGAAAAATTTTCCGTCAAAAATTTTCAGCAGAATATTAATCAATTTATCGCTGTTAATAAAAAATAACCTATGAAGATCGGAGTCGATAGTCGAGTTTTAATGGATGAGCATTATAGCGGTGTATCAGAATATGCCGCTAATTTATTAAGAGCTTTATCCCGCCCTGATCAGACTAATGATTATAGATTATTTTATAATTCTTTCCATAATCTAGACAGTCGTTTTCGGTTTTTAGAAAGCGAACGTTGGTCAATTAACGGTACGCATTGGCCGAATAAGATTTTTAATTATGTCTTACAGAAATTTTTAGCTTGGCCGAAGATTGATCGAATTTTAGGCGGCGTCGATATCTTCTGGTCGCCGCATTTCAATTTTACTAGTTTAAGCGACGGTTCGGATAAACCGCGGCGGATAATTACGGTTCATGATTTGTCTTTTTTAAGGTATCCGGAGTTTTTTAGCGCCCGAAAAAATTTTTGGCACTTTGCCCTGAATGTTAAAAAAATATTACGCACAGCCGATAAGATTATTGCCGTTTCTGAAAATACTAAAAACGACATTATCGAATTAATCGGCGTGCCGACCGCGAAAGTCCAAGTTATCTACTCAGGTAATAATATCAAAAAGAGGGAGGTCGGGACGGAAGAGGCCAGGGAGTTTTTGGTTAAGCATAAGCTGGCTGCCACTGCCGAAACGAAACCTACCCCTGGCCGCTTGATTTTATACCTGGGCAACATCGAGCCTCGAAAAAATATCGCCGGACTAATAGAGTCGTTTAATCAAATAAAATCGCCAGCCGTATCAGGCGAGCGTGATTTTAGCGACGTGAAATTAGTTTTAGCTGGTGCTAGTGGTTGGAAAAATAGAAAAATATACGACGCCTGGAAAAATTCTCCCTATCGGGCTGATATTAAATTTTTAGGTTACATTAGCAAAAAAGAAAGAGAAATTCTATATTCTATCGCCTCGGTTTTTGTTTATCCGTCTTTTTATGAGGGGTTTGGCTTTCCGCCGCTTGAAGCTATGACTTATGGTTTGCCAGTAGTCTGTTCTAATGTTTCTAGTTTGCCAGAAGTAGTCGGCGATGCAGCCTTATTAATTAATCCTTTTAAGGTTGAAGAAATCGCGGACGGAATTAAATTAATTTTAACCAATAATGATATACGAGCGCGTTTGATTAAAAAAGGTTATGAGCGAGCCAGTCTATTTTCTTGGGATAAAGCAGCCAAGGAATATTTAGAATTATTTAAGAGTGTTTATGAAAAAGAAGCCGAATAAAAAGTTACGCGTTTTAGTAGCGATGTCAGGCGGCGTCGATTCAAGCGTCGCCGCTCAATTACTAAAAGAGCAGGGCTATGAAGTAGCTGGTGTATTTTTACATTTTTGGAAAGACGAATCGGCCGGAGCCAAAGTGGAAAATCATTGTTGCTCCTTAGAGTCTCTACTAGACGCGAAGGCGGTGGCCGCCAAAATCGGCATTCCGCTTTATACTTTTAATTTCTCCGAACCGTTTAAGCAAAAAGTGGTAGATAATTTTTTAAGAGAATATGCGTCGGGACGAACGCCTAATCCTTGCGTGGTCTGTAATAAGCAGATAAAAATCGGTCGACTTTTAAAATATGCTTTATCTTTAGGCTACGATTATGTCGCGACCGGGCACTACTTAACTCTTAAAAAAATCGGATCGACTTACCAATTATTTAAAGCTCGAGACAAAAGTAAGGACCAGTCTTACTTTCTATATACGTTTACTCCGGTTCAGTTAAGACATCTGCTTTTTCCGCTTGGCGATTATCAGAAATCACAAGTGCGGAAGCTCGCGGCTAAGACTGAGCTGAAAGTGGCGAGTAAGCCGGAAAGTCAAGATATCTGTTTTTTGTCCGGTGATCATAATAATTTTTTAAGAAAACATCTGACCCTTAAATCCGGAGAAATTAGGCTTTTGCATACGGAAGAAAAAATCGGTGAACATTCCGGTCTGCCGCTGTATACGATCGGTCAAAGACGCGGACTAGTCGGCGGCACCGGCCCATACTACGTCGCGAAATTTGATTACAAAAATAATATCCTGTATGTCGTAAAAAATTGGAATGAAGCGGTTTTATATGAAAGTGGTTTGTTGGCTAAAAACGTTAATTGGTTGAGCGGTCAAGCGCCGCAGCGCGCGCGTAAATGCTCAGCGGTTATCCGTTATGGTCATCCGGCCGTACCTTGTACGATCAAGGCAAAAAATAAATCTACTTATATCGTTCAGTTTAATAAGCCGCAGCGCGCGGTGACGCCCGGCCAAAGCATAGTTTTTTATGATAAGAACAGGGTGCTGGGCGGCGGCCTGATCTCTATGCTATAATGATTTTCGTATTTAAAAATTAATTTCGAAAATTATTATGGCCCAAGAACTACCCGATGTCTTTAAACGGATTCAAGACAAAAAGAAAGAACAGCGTGAATTAAAAGCAATGTATCGCGACGCTTTAGCGGCGAGCGGCGAGTATCAGAAAATCTCGGAAGAATTAAATGACCTTAAAGTAAAAAAGAAAAAATTAGAATCTCTTATTCAAGCCGATTTTAAAACAGAGTTTGATAAGTTAGAAGGCTTGAAATTAAATATTGCCGGCGATAACCAATTATTAAGCGATTTGGCGCTAACCCAGCTAACAAGCGGCGAAACAGTTAAGATTATTGATGAAAATAAGGTTGAATATGAGCCGGTATTTACAGTCAGATTCAAAAAAGCTTAATAATAAAGATGAGGTCATAGATTGAAGATTAAATTTTTTTTAGCGTAGTACATTACACAAGGCCAGGGAGATCTCTATCGTGTTAACTAATTAAAAATTTAATCTCAAATTCTTAATTATAAAGCTAATATTAGCTTTATAATTAAGGAATATTAAGACTATGAAGAAAAAATATATGTTAGGTTTGGTCGCTTTGTCCGTTTTGGCGGTAGTAGTGGTAGCGACTACGGTTATGGCCGCTGCTCCCGGTAACCGTTCGGCGGTAGCGACCGGTCGCGGTCGAATTAATGCGAGGCATGAGCCGCGTAATTTAACGGAGGCGCAAAAAACTGAGATAAATACTAAGTTGGAGGCGGTGCGAACCGCTTTAACCAAGGGCGACTATACTGCCTGGATGACGGCAGAAAAAGCGATAAATGCCAACGCTCCGATTTTAACTAAGATTACCGCCGATAATTTTAATAAATTTGCCGAGGCGCATAGACTTCGAGAGCAAGCTGATAGTATTATGAAAGAGTTGGGTTTGAACGAGGGGCCGGGGCTAGGAATGGGCAGAGGTTTGGGACTAGAGAAAGGAGCCGCTGGCCGGGGCTTGGGTCTGGAACGCTAAGAGAAAGATTTGATTGCCGGAGAAAACACGAAACTCAGAGCATGAACAAAAAAGGAGAATAAGATTTGCTTATTCTCCTTTATTTTTGTGCCGCGGGCGGGAATCGAACCCGCATGGAGTCGCCCCCACACGATTTTGAGTCGTGCGCGTCTGCCAGTTCCGCCACCGCGGCTAAATTCAATTATGAATTTTAGTATAATAGATAATTTTTCAATTGTCAAAAGCGATTTTTTACTTTATAATATTTTTATAAACTATCTTTATGGGAAAAATTATCGCTATTGTCAACCAAAAAGGCGGCGTCGGAAAAACCACTACGGCCGTTAATCTCGGCGCTTATTTGGCCAATCTCGGTAAGCAGGTGCTTCTAGTCGATGTTGACCCGCAAGCTAACGCCACTTCTGGTTTAGGTCTGGATCACCGTAATCTGGAAGCTGGTATTTACGAGGCGCTATTAGGCAATAAACCCTTGCTAGAAGTGATAAAAAGGACAGTACAGTCAGGTCTGAAGGTCGCTCCGGCGACTATTTCTCTGGCCGGAGCCGGTGTGGAAATGGTTGGTCTTGATAATCGCGAATTTCGTTTAGCTCAGATCTTAGAGGAAGTTAAGGGGGAATTTGATTATATTATTATTGACGGGCCGCCTTCACTCGGATTATTAACCATAAATAGTCTCGTGGCCGCCGATGAAGTCTTAATTCCTATCCAAAGCGAATATTATGCCCTAGAGGGGCTTAGCCAGCTCCTGGAAACTATCAGCCTAGTTCAAAATAACCTTAAGCCTAATTTAAGTATCATGGGGGCAGTGATTACGATGTTCGATCGTCGCAATAAGCTTTCCGAGTCAGTCATGGCGGAGTTATATCAATACTTTCCCAATCGTATTTTTCGCTCGGTTATCCCGCGTAGCGTTCGCTTAGCCGAAGCGCCGAGCTATGGCCGCTCTATCTTTCATTATGATCCGAAATCTAAGGGCGGTCGAGCTTATGAGGGATTAGCTAAAGAAGTTATTAGTTTAGAAAAATAAAAAAATTCTAACAAAAATATATATGCCCCAAGGTTTAGGTCGAGGACTAAGCTCCTTAATTCCGAAAAAAACCGTCACTTACGGTCAGAATCCGTTTGCCTCTCATATTTCTTCCGAAGAAGAGACGGTGGTCTTACGCGACGGCGATCGGATTTTAAAGATAAACCCGGAGCGGATAGATATTAATCCGCAGCAGCCACGCACTCATTTCAATGAGTCAGCGCTTAATGATTTGGCCGAGTCGATCAAGCAACACGGCATTATTTCACCGCTCATCGTGACGAAAAATGCCGACCGGTTTGAACTCATTGCCGGCGAACGCCGTTTGCGCAGCGCGAAACTGATCGGTCTAAAAGAAGTGCCGGTTATAATCCGCGCCGAAGAGGACCAGAAAAAATTAGAATTAGCCTTGATCGAGAACTTACAACGTGAGGATCTTAATCCTTTAGAAAGCGCTCGGGCCTATAAGCGTTTGATTGATGAATTTAATATTACCCAGGAAGAAGCCGCCCAGAAGTTAGGTAAAGCTCGATCCAGTGTCGCTAACGCTTTGCGCCTTTTGTCTTTACCGGAAGCTATCCAAGAAGCCTTGGCCAAAGGTAAAATTACCGAAGCGCATGCTAAGTACCTTTTAGGCCTTGAAGGCGAGGCTAAACAGTTAAATATGCTCAGAAAGATCCTACGCCAGAATTTGACCGTCGCGCAAACGGACAAGGAAATAAAAAGATTAGGCGGCACTAAAGCCGCTAAACAAAAAGATTATTTTGACCGGGCCAAAGAAGAAGAGTTGGGCGAGTATTTTAGTACAAAAGTAGAAATTAAAAGGCAGGGCAAGGGAGGGAAATTGATAGTTGATTTTTACAGTGAAGAGGAGTTAAATGAAATTATCAAAAAGATAAAATAACCGATATCCATGTCATTTGTCCATCTCCATAATCATAGCCATTATTCTTTGCTCGACGGCCTGACCAAGCTGGACGAAATGATTAATTATGCTAAAGAGCAAGGGTCGCCGGCCGTGGCGATCACCGACCACGGAACGATGTATGGAGCTATTGAATTCTACCAGAAAGCCAAGAAGGCCGGTATTAAGCCGATTATCGGGGTTGAAACCTATTTGGCGCCTAATTCCCGTTTTGATAAAAATACGCGTGAAGACGGCCGAGCTTATCACCTATTGCTTTTAGCTAAAAATAATACCGGCTATAAGAATTTGATGAAATTGGTGTCTCATGCGCATATTGATGGTTTTTATTATAAGCCGAGGATAGATTGGGAAATCTTGCAAAAACATCACGAGGGCGTTATCGCCTGTACGGCTTGTTTGGGCGGGGAAATACCGCGCCTGATTAGCGCCGATAAATTAAACGAAGCTAAAAAACGGATCAGGGAGTATAATGAACTTTTTGGACAAGATAATTTTTATTTGGAAATTCAAGATCACCCGGAACTTGACGGGCAGGCCAAGGTTAATAAACAATTAATCGAACTTTCTCGTGAGCTTAATATTCCTCTGGTCGCCACTAACGACAGCCATTATTTAAAAAAAGAAGATGCCGAAGCTCAGGACATTCTGCTCTGTCTGCAGAATAAGAAAAAAATTACTGATACTGATCGCATGAAGATGTTGGGTTACGGCGATTATTCAATGCGCTCTAATGCAGATATGATTTCCGCTTTTAGTCATATCCCAGAAGCGGTAGAGAATACAGTTAAGATCGCGGCGATGTGCAATGTCGAAATCGAGCTTGGTAATATCCAATTACCTTATTTTGAAGTTCCGGAGGGGTACGACGGGAATTCCTATTTACGCCAATGGTGCGAAAAACGGATCGGACAGCGTTATCCGCGGGCGAGCGAAGTTGAATTGAAACCGGTACGCGAACGCTTGGATTACGAATTATCCGTTATCGCGAAAATGGGTTGGCCGTCTTACTTTTTAATCGTGGCTGATTTTATCAATTGGGCTAAAGATAATAAGATAGTCGTCGGGCCGGGGCGCGGCAGCGCGGCCGGATCTTTAGTTTGCTATTTGATCGGTATTACTAACCTCGACCCCTTGAAGTATGATTTACTTTTCGAACGTTTCTTGAATCCAGAACGTATTTCCATGCCTGATATTGATATGGATTTTGCCGATATCCGGCGCGGTGAAGTTTTAAATTATGTGGAAAAAAAATACGGTTCCGACCATGTCGCTCAGATTATTACTTTCGGAACGATGGCGGCTCGGGCCGCCGTCCGCGACGTCGGTCGAGTTTTGGACGAACCGTATGACTATTGCGATAAGATCTCCAAAAGCATACCGATGTTCATGAAACTCGACGAAGCGCTCAAAACCGTGCCGGAGTTGAGGGAGATGTATAATAAGGAACCGGCCGCGAAAAGGATCATTGATTACGCCAAGCGGCTAGAAGGCGTCGCGCGTCACGCTTCGACTCATGCTTGCGGCGTTCTGATTACCAAGAACCCGCTGACTGAATATGTACCTATTCAATACGCTTCGTCCTCCGATCGCAGCATCATCTCACAGTACTCTTTGCATCCGATCGAAGACCTCGGTCTGTTAAAGATGGATTTTTTGGGTTTGAAAAATTTGACGATTATCGAGTCGGCTTTAAAGATTATCAAAAATACCAGGGGCTTGGATATTAATATTGACGAGATACCGCTTGACGACCCTAAGACGTATAAGTTATTCCAAGACGGCGAAACTACGGGTATTTTTCAATTTGAATCTTCCGGCATGAAACGGTATCTGCGAGAGCTAAAACCGACTGTCTTCGAAGATATTATCGCAATGGTCGCTTTATATCGCCCGGGACCGATGGAATGGATTCCTGATTATATTGCCGGCAAGCATCAGAAAAAGAAAGTCGCTTATTTACATCCGAAACTGGCGCCAATTTTAGAAAAAACTTATGGCGTCGCGATTTATCAGGAACAAGTCATGCAAATCGCTCGCGATTTAGCTGGTTTCAGCATGGGCCAGGCCGACGTTTTACGCAAGGCGATGGGCAAGAAAATAGCTTCGCTTTTAGCCGAACAGAAAGAAAAATTTATCGAAGGGTGTGTTAAAAACGGCGTATATAAAGAACTGGGTGAAAAAGTCTTTTCTTTTATCGAGCCTTTTGCCGGTTACGGGTTTAATCGGAGCCATGCCGCTTGCTATGCCATGATTAGCTATCAAACCGCATACCTTAAGGCGCAGTGGCCCGTTGAATTCATGGCGGCGCTTCTGACTTCCGATCAAGGCGATACGGATCGCGCGGCGATTGAGATCGAAGAGTGCCGCAATATGGGTATTAAGATCATGGCGCCGGATATTAATGAATCCTTCGGCACTTTTACCGTCGTCACGGCCGGTACGAAAGATAATCGGGCCGTTTCCGATACGGAAAAAATCGATACTATCCGGTTCGGTTTAAAAGCGATCAAAAATGTCGGTGAACACATAGTCGAAGAAATTATTAAGGAGCGCAAAGAAAACGGCGCTTACGCCGACATCTTCGACTTGTTAGAGAGGATCACCGATAAAGACTTGAATAAAAAATCTCTAGAGAGCTTGATTAAAAGCGGCGCCCTTGATAGTTTCGGAGAACGCGGCCAGCTACTGTCTAATCTAGAGCGCCTCCTTGGTTTCAGCAGGGAATCGACGAAGAATAAAGATAATAAGCAAAGCAGCTTATTCGCCGACCTGCCGGCCGCTAATCTGAGCCGCCTTAACCTTAATCCGGCCGCGCCGGCCGAACAGAATGAAAAATTAATTTGGGAAAAGGAGCTTTTGGGACTTTATGTCAGCGAGCATCCTTATAATTTTTGGCGGCCATATCTAGTAAATTACGCTATCGCGTTGGCGGAATTAAAATTCCATAAGGGCGACGACCGTGTTATTGCCGCCGGTATCATCGCGACAATTAAAAAAATTATTACTCGAAGCGGGGAATCGATGCTATTTGTCAAAATTGAAGATGCGACCAATATGGTCGAACTTTTAGTTTTTCCGCGCTTATTGAAAGAGACAGTCGCTCTCTGGCAAGAGGGGCGAGCCGTGATTGTCGACGGTAAAATTTCCGAAAAGGATAGAGAAATAAAATTATTGGTCAACCGCGCTCGTCTTTTAGATATTGCGGAGCCGCAGAAATCAGTCGATGATTTTAAGCGTCTGTTATTAGAGGGTGGTCCAGCTAAAAATGGTTATCGTAACGGCAATAAGCCGGCCGCCAAAGAAATGGTCGCCAGCCCGCTTCGTCTAATTTTTTTACAAGAAATATCGGCTGACGGTTTAACGAAATTACGCCAAATTTTTGCGCTTTATCCCGGTCAAGACGAAGTTTATTTTCGGGTCACGTCGGACGATAAACCAAAGATAATAAAAACGGCTTTTAAGGTCGCTAATAATAAGGATTTAAAAAACAAGATCGAGACGGAATTCGTCGGAGTTTTAAAGATTGCCGCTTAAATGAAAATTCGTGTCAGACAAATTGTTTGATTTTTAAATTTTTGTTATAATGAAGTGAGTTGAGAACTACTTCATTTTTTTTATATCTTAGTTATGCCAAAAACAAAAGCAACGGGTTTAGCGGCCGCGCCAAAAAAATCAAGAACTACCAAAAAGCCAGCAGCTAAAACTTCTCGCCCTCCTAAAAAAACCAAGTCAGTCCTCGTTGATATTATCGAAGATGAGCCATTATTAGAAGAGGCCGCTATTGAACCAGAACCGTTTTTTAAAGTCCGAGAGACTCGGCACGAAGACAATCAAGAAATCGATAGTCAAAAAAAATTCTTTTCTGATTTAGTTTCGGAAATAAAAGCTAAAAGCGAAGATCAGTCCAAAAAAGAAAAAAATTCTAAACCGGATAAGTCGGCTCGGAGCCTGGGGCTTTATCGCCGCCTCGTTATAAAATTTGTTATTTTGGTATTTATCTTAGCGGCCGCCGTTGCTTATTTCTCTTTTTCTCAATTGACCGTTAACCTAAGCTTGAAAGGGGAAGTCGTCAACGATAATTTATTATTAAAAGTGACTAACGCCGCCGGCGCCCAAGCGACTAGTACTTCGCTAACTAGCGACCAGACCGATCCGCGCGAGCCGATCGTCGGAGAAATTAAAGAAGTTGTAACTAACGTCGAAAGAAGTTATGTGGCTAGCGGCGAAACTTATTTGGGTGAAGAAGTTGTCGGGATGGTCCGGCTAATTAATAATTATAATAAGAATCAGGCCTTAGTCGCTACAACAAGAATCCTGAGCCAAGATGGTAAATTATTCCGTTTAAAAAACGCCGTGACCATACCGGCCGGCGGAGAAGTCTCGGCTGATATCTATGCGGATAAGCCGGCCGCCGATCTAGCCATCGAACCGACCACGTTTACCATTCCCGGTTTGTGGCTGGGATTGCAGGATAAGATCTATGCTAAAAGTGACGAGAAATTTGTTTATACTCAAAAAGTAAAAAAATACGTCAATGTCAGCGATCTGGAACGAGCGACTAAAGATATTACCGATGTTTTACTTAAAGCTGCCAAAGAGCAAGCCGGGAGCGGCTTAGCGGTAAATAATAATTGGCTGTATTTGACTGGAGAGTCGCCGACCGTAAAGATTAATGCAAAAAATGGCAGTCAGCAGGCAGAGTTCACCGCTCAAGCAAGCGGTCGGATAATCGCGGTTTATTTTCCTAAAGATCAAGCGGCTAAATTAGCGGCAGCCAAGTTAAATTTGCTTATCCCAGATGATAAAGAACTTTTGGAGTTTAAGCCGGAAAGTATCTCTTATAGTCTAGAAGATTATGATCCTATTTCCCAGAGCGCGACGGTTAAAGCGGTTTTTAACGGAGTCATGATCTTGAAAGGCGACTCAGAATTCATTAACCCTAAACAATTAGTAAATTTGACCGCCGATCAAATCGCTACTTATTTAAAATCCCGACCGGAGATTAAAGATTATACCTTAAGTTTTTCGCCCGGTTTTATTAAGAAGGCGCCGAGTCTAGCCGATCGGATCAAGATAGTAATTAATAAGAATCAGTAGCTTGCTTCGCAATAAAAAAACACCTTGATCTACAAACCAAATAGGCGTTTACTTTTCACCGGTTCTTTTTTCTTTTCTGTATTGTTATAGATTGCTAAAGCTTCTTGGTGGTTCTTACCGTGAAAGAGAATGGCGCTTAAGGCCGCGCTTAAGCGTTTAGCCTCCGCGAGTGGCCGTTGATGTAGATTCCTGCCCATCGCCAAACCGCTCGTGCCGGATATTTTAATTTGTTTTTCTATCTGTTCTAATAATTCCGGAACAGGACGTTTATCGCCGCAAGCGCAGACTACCTTAGTCCGGCCGGCTGCCACTGTCGCTTCTTTAAATCTTTCTGCGGTTATCTTTTTATTTTTTGCGTCATAAGGATATTTTATCTTGACGAAATCGGCATCAAGAGAAGCCGCGACTCCGGCGCCGCCGGCGATGGTATGAATATCTTCTTCAAGAATATTTTTACCGCGTGGGTACATCCAAATAATAGCGGTGAGGCCGGCTTGATGAGCCTGATTAATCATTTGCGCGGCCGTGTTTAGCATTTCCGCTTCGTATTTATTGCCGAGATAAATAGTATAACCCAAGCCGACGATATCTAGGCCGCTATCTTGCTTAAATTTAATGATATCGGTCACTGTCCACCAGAGAAAGCTGGAGTTTTTTTCTTCATTAGAGCCAATATTGGTTTTTCCATTTAATTTAACAATATACGATAGATCGCGATAGTCATGCCCATATCGAGAAATAAGACCCAACTGCGTCGCCAAGACTCCGTCCTGGGAAGCGGCGGCTATCTTAAAAAGGTGTTCCGGATCATTATCCTCTGAAGTGACTTTGGAACCATAAAAATCGTCGTTTAAATGTTCTACTTTTTGATCGCCGGCGACTAGTAAAAGTCGACCGGAATTTTTAGTCAAACTGCGATAGTTTTTAAGATACTCACTGCGACGGTTACGCGGCACACTGAGAGGAATTCTTACTTCCAGCATATGATTATTTATAAATTTAGAAGAATATGATATGATAGATTCAAACATATTATATCATATATATGGCAAAAGAGGAAAATTTAAATAAAGATATCGATCTGAAAAATTATGACGACCCGACGGGAATCAGCTTGCGGGAAATGAATTTCGGTTTATGGTTGTCCGAGCATAGACATAAATTTCTTAAAATAGTGACCGGCGTCCTAATCGTTTTATGTACCTTCTTTTTTATCTATTCTTCTTATAATCTGATTATTTATTTTATTTCCGGAGATTTGAATGCCCAATTGATTTCCGGCGATATTCCCACCTCGCCTCGGCAATTAACGGACGATTTAGTAGTGACGCCCTTGCAGATTTTTTCTAGCGGTGACCGCTATGATTTGGTAGAAAAAATAAACAACCCGAATGGTAAATTTATGGCTGATTTTAAATATTGTTTTACTGCGGCCGGGAGTGATTTATTTTGCGGAAAAGGATTCGTGTTGCCTAACGAAGAAAAATATATTCTGGCCCTGGGCCAGGAACTAAGCGGTAGTCAGAGCGAAGTTTCTTTCAGGGTCTTTGACCTTTTCTGGCGACGTATCGACGCCCATCAAATTCCCGATTGGAATAGTTTTGCGCTGACCCATCTTAATTTTTTAATCAGTAGCCTTAATTTTTCAGCCGGGATTACCAATAGTTTATCGGAAAAAATAAATCTTAATAATCTGGAATTTATCGTAAAAAACCAAACCCCCTATGGTTATTATGAGGTGCCTTTAAATATCCTCTTATTTAGCGGTCAGGAGCTGGTCGGAGTTCATCGCTATTTGCTGCAAAATTGTTTGGCCGGGGAAGAACGGACAGTCAAGATTAGCTGGCCCGGCAATTTATCGACCGTCGATCGAACGGTCGTCATGCCCGATCTTAATATTATGGATGAAGGTGTTTATTTGAAATATCAAGGGGGAACTACCCGGTAAATATGCTCAGTCATCTCCGCGCTTATCTTAAGAATTTTGATTGGATTATTTTCGCTGCGGTTTTATTGTTAGTGACCTTCGGTCTGGTCGAAATATATAGCGTCGCTTTAGGCCAGACGAGCGGTAATTTGCTTAATTTTAAGAAACAACTGTTTTTTGCAGCGGTTGGTTTTTTTTTATTATTTGCCTTTGCTTTTATCGACTATCGGTTTTTGCGGAGCCTGAATCGTTATTTTTACGCTCTAGCGGCCCTTATCCTAACCGCCGTGTTGTTACTTGGTGAGACTATTCGCGGCACAAAGGGTTGGTTTTCTTTTTTTGGTCTAGGTTTGCAGCCGGTTGAGTTCGTCAAGATCGTCTTAATTTTATTTTTAGCTAAATATTTTTCCAGTCTGGCGACTAAGATAAAAACAACCCGCCATTTTTTTATTTCCGCTCTGAGCGCTTTAGTCTTAATTTTATTAGTATTATTCCAGCCCGACTTCGGTTCGGCTTTGATTCTCGGGGCGATTTGGCTGATTATGATCATGGCAGCCGGTTTTAATAAGAAATATTTCCTTATTGTCGGCTTAGTCGCGCTCCTAATTATTACCGTTTCCTGGTTATTCTTATTCAAAGACTATCAGAAGGAAAGAGTGATGAATTTTTTTAATCCTGGCGCTAATGCCCAAGAGTCCGGTTATAATATTTCTCAAGCGATAATCGCCGTCGGTTCGGGTGGTTTAACCGGTAAAGGGGTGGGGTTTGGCTCACAATCTCAATTAAAATTCCTGCCGGAAGCGCAGACTGACTTTATTTTTGCGGTTATTGCGGAAGAATTGGGATTTTTAGGGGTAATCTTAGTGTTGGGATTCTATTTTATTTTCTTTTTTCGTTGTTTTTTGGTTTTAAAGAGTATTAATAACGATTTTGGCATCTATTTTATTTTGGGGGCCGGAGGCTTGATTTTTATTCAAATGTTTATTAATATTGGTATGAACTTAGGAATTATGCCGGTAGTCGGGCTCCCCCTGCCTTTTGTTAGCTACGGCGGCAGTTCGCTTGTTTCGCTTCTACTTTTAGTTGGAATATTAGAAAATATTATTATTAAATCAAAGATTAGTTATTAATTTTATGACCATCAAACTCAGCGCGCAACTCAGAGAAAAAAAAGAAAGATTAAACCCGGATTTCATGTTTGGAGTATTATATGGTAAGGGGGTAGAAAATAAGAATATTAAAATTAAAAAATCCGATTTTACTAAAGTTTTTAGCGAAGCCGGGGAATCTAACCTGATCGACTTGGATCTGGGAGCGGAGAGTGTTAAAGTTCTTGTTAAAGATACGCAGCGCGATATCGTCAAAAATTTCTTTAACCATGTCGATTTTTATCAGGTTAATATGAAAGAAAAGATTACGACTGAAATTCCTCTGCATTTTATCGGTGAAGCCAAAGCTATTAAAGAATTAGGAGGAGTCCTAATCAAAGATATGGATTCGCTCGAGGTCGAATGTTTACCGAGCGATTTAGTTGATCATATCGACGTCGATATCTCGGCGCTTAAGACTTTTGATGACGCTATTAGGGTTAATGACCTGATTCTACCTAAAGGTTTGGCTCTGGTTCATCATACTAACGAAATGATTGCCGCGGTCAAAGAACCTAAGATCGAAGAAGAGCCGGTAGCGGCAGAAGCGGCTCCAGCAGCTGATACTGCGGCAGCGGCCGGTACGGCAACTCCGGAGGCCAAGAAGCCTGAAGCAAAAAAATAATATTTTTAAAGTTCTAAAAAGCCTCGACTGCATCGAGGCTTTTTTGTATATTTTGTATTTATTGACTAATAACGGCTAGCCGCTGCAGTTTAGCTAGGTCTTGCTTAATTTCTACTTTGGCTTTAGGCAATATCTTAGCCGCTAAGAATCTGATTTTTTGGCTTTGGCTAGGGTCTATTTCACATAATACCTTGAAAGAAAAATTCTGTTCCTTGCTTAAATCAGCGAGAGCTAGAAATAACTCTCGGTAATATTTCAGCCCATTCGACCCGCCATTAAGTGCTAAACGCGGTTCGCGACGGATGCTCGGAGATTTTTTTATCTGAGTTGGGGTAAGATAGGGAAGATTGGCGGCAATTAGTAAAGATTGTCCGGCTAATCTTTTGCCTCCTAATTTTAACGGCGCTAGCAGATTACCGCGATAAAAGTTTATTTTGGAGTCCAATTTATGTATTTTAGCGTTTTGTTTAGCGATATTAAGAGCGGAAGCGGAAATATCAACGGCTGATAGCTTGATATTTTTAAATTGAGCAGGGAAGATGCGTTTGATTTCGCTACTGACCGCAGTTATTATGGCCCCGGAGCCTGTACCTAAATCGACGATATGTAAAACACTGTTAAATCTGTTAGTATGGTTGACTTCATCTTTTATTGTTTCGACAATCTCATCAACAATTATTTCCGTTTCTGGTCGTGGGATAAGAACGATTGGAGTTACTTTAAAATTTAGACCATAGAATTCTTTATGGCCTATTAAATACGCGATCGGCCAATCTTTGAGACGCTTAGCCTCCAGAGTTTTAAATTTTTTATAAATTTCCGGGCTGATTATAGTTTCCGGATGAGTCATTAAGAATTCTCGATTTTTTCTTAATAAAAAAGAGATTAAAATTTCCGTTTCTAGCCTAGGCAGGGAAGATTCTTTAATAATTTGGCTAAAATTATAGATTTTTTTATTATATATTGACATTTTAATTTAAATATATTAATATAATTTTATCAAAATATTATTTAACATTATAGGAGTACTTTGAAATGAAACAGTTCGAAAGTTTCAAGAAACGGATGTCTGGTAGTTTTTATGCGATTTTATTTGGTTTAATTTTTTTAATTATTACGAATAATAACCCAGCCATTTCTTCGCCGATAAAAACCATAATGATTTTTTTCGGATATTCTTTGATTTTCGCCGCGATATTCGGCATTATTGATATTTTTATAAAGATTGCCGAATTATTTTATAACAAACCCAAATAAAAAATTTCCTAACCATACAATGGCTAAAATAATAAGCTAACGTATGGTTTTTTATTTTTTAAGCTTTATTTATTTTCTTCCGCCTTTGCCGCTTTTTTCAAAGACATAACAAGTTCGTCTATTTCTCCGTCCATGATGCGCGGTATGCTATGCCAGGAAGTATTGATGCGATGGTCGGTAACGCGATCTTGCGGAAAATTATATGTTCTGACTTTATCTGCTCGATCGCCGGCGCCGACTTGCGTCGCATGAGCGTTAGAGCTAGCCAGACGCCTTTCTTCTTCTTGACGCGCCAAGAGACGGGAACGCAGAACCTGGAAAGCCCGCTCTTTATTTTGATGCTGCGATCTTTCTGTTTGAGAACTGACCATGATTCCGGTCGGAATATGAACTAAGCGGACGGCGGAATAAGTCGTATTGACGCTCTGACCGCCCGGACCGCTAGAACAGAAGGTGTCTATCCTAACATCGTTAGCCTTTATTTCTATATCTACTTCTTCCGCCTCCGGTAGGACGACTACGGTCGCGGTTGAAGTATGAACTCGGCCTTGTTTTTCGGTTTCCGGCACTCTTTGGACACGGTGTGTACCAGCTTCGAATTTTAGTAAGCCATAGGCGCCTTCGCCTTTTACTTCGAAGATTATTTCTTTATAACCGCCGATGCCGATAACATTAGAGTCTATTAAAGCTAATTTCCAGCCGCGACGCTCACAATAGCGCGAATACATCCTAAATAAATCGCCGGCAAATAGCGCCGCTTCGTCGCCGCCGGTTCCGGCGCGGATCTCTAAGATAGCATTTTTTTTATCATTAGGACTCGCCGGATGAATCTCTTCTTCTAATTCTTCATTTAGCTTTTCTTCCTGCTTAGTTAAGAGTTCTAAGTCGCTTTGCGCCATTTCTTTAAGTTCGCCCTCTTCGTTAGCAATTATTTCTTTATTTTGTCGGATGTTATCAGTGATTTTTTCTAACTCTAAAATAAACGCGATTGCCTTTTTTAAGCTCGCATGCTCTTGGGAAATCTTCACTAATTCCTTTTGATCGCTCAATATAGCCGGGTCAATTAATTTTTTTTCGAGTTCAGTAAAGCGATTTTTTATATCTTCGCGCATATTCTCTCAAATTATCTTATTATTTTAACAGAAAATATTTTCTGGTAAACAAAAAGCAATCGGAATTTATATAATTATTTTAGCACGAATAAGCTAAACAATTAAACCGATTGCTTTTTTACAGCTATTTTTTATTTAATTTTACTTGGGAGATCTTTTTTAAATCTTTAGTCTTTACTACCACTTCTTTTCGCGCTCTGACTTCGGCGCGCTCTGCCCGTTTAACTTTCTTACCTTTTTTATTCTTAGCAATGCTGTCTTTGGCGCTGACTTTAGCGGTAAATTTCTCGACGCGACGAGCCGTATCGACTAATTTTTGTTTGCCGGTATAGAACGGATGGCAGGCGGAACAAAGTTCAACCTTAATCTCCGGTTCGGTTGAACCGGTTAAAAAAGTATTGCCGCAGACGCAGGTGACTTTGCAATTTGAGTAATATTTTGGGTGGATGTCGGTTTTCATACTTATAAAAAAAATTTTATTGATTTACAAATAAAATTTAAATTATTATTTATAATAATTTTATGGTAATATGATATTATCATAAGTTTTAAATTTAATCAAGGGTTGGGCTAATTCTATGGCTAAAATTGGAAATATTGCTAAAAATACTTCATATTTGACTTTAGCTTTTGTTTTACAAAAAGTCATATCTTTTACTTATTTTACTCTTTTGGCCCGTTATGTCGGTCCGGCCAGCCTTGGTAAGTATTATTTGGCTATTTCTTTTACTACTATTTTTGCTATTGTTATTGATTTGGGCTTCGCCAATGTGCTTATCCGCGAGGTCGCCAAGGAAAGGGAAAAGGCGTCTAATTGGCTTGGTAATGTTTTAACGCTTAAGATTCCTTTGGCGATAATTTCCCTGATAGCTGTATTTTTAGTGATAAATGTCCTAGATTATGATCCGTTAACTCGCTCTCTGGTCTATATTTCCGCGATTTCCATGGTTTTAGATTCGTTTACTACGACGTTTTTCGCCGTTGTCCGCGGCTGCCATAATTTAAAATATGAAAGCATTTCTTCGATCGTTTATCAGTTGATAGTCTTAGTAGCTGGTTATGGCGCGCTGCTTCTGGGCGGTGGTCTAATTCCGGCCATGGCCGCCCTCGCCCTAGCCAGCATCTATAATTTTATCTACGCCTGGACGACGGTCAGATACCGAATACAAGTAGCAGTCCGTCTGGCTTATGATAGGTCGTTGGTTAAGGAAATCTTATTGATCAGTTGGCCTTTCGCCGTTTATGCGATTTTTCAGAGAATTTATACGTATTTAGATTCGGTCTTCTTATCGGTTTTGGCTAGCGATACTCAAGTCGGATTATACCAAGTAGCTTTTAAGATAATTTTTGCTTTACAATTTTTACCAGCCGCCTTTATCGCCTCGCTATACCCAGCTCTAAGCTCTTATTGGCAGACCAATAGGGAACAGCTGGTCGTTTCTTTCGAGCGTGCCATGAATTATTTAATTATTATTTCTTGGCCGATTATTATCGGAACTATTGTCTTGGCCGATAAGATAGTTTTATTATTCAAGGGCGGGTATGAAGGAACGATTTGGCCGCTCCGGATAGCAATCGTTTCCTTATTTTTTATTTTTATTAATTTTCCCATTGGTTCGCTTTTAAACGCTTGCGACGCGCAGCGTAAAAATACTAGAAATATGGGGATCGTGATGATCTTAAGTATTATTATGAACCTTTTACTTATTCCACGTTTCCAGGCAATTGGCGCAAGTATCACTGTTTTAGCGACCAATATTTTGATGTTTGCCTTGGGGATATACTATGTTAAGAAAATAATCGTTTACCGCGCACGAAAAAATCTATTAATCCTAGGAAAAGTCTTTCTCTCCTCCTTGATTATGGGTATAATTATTATGGTCGGCAAAAGTTATCTAAATATTTTTTTGGTTACGGCTCTGGGCGGATTGATTTATTTTCCGATTTTATTGTTCTTAGGCGGTTTCAGCCGCGCCGATGTAACCAGCGTTTATAATTCGTTCAAACGCACGGAAACGACCGTCAAGTCAGATCAATTATGAAAACTTTACTTTTTACCAGTGAATTTCCGCCATTTAAAGGCGGCGTCGCCAATTATTACGGACAATTGGTTAACTATTGGCCGATTCAGGAAAAACTGGTTATTTTAAACAACAATAAAGAAGAATTGATAAGAAAGTCAGATTTTTTGCCTTGGTGGCCCGCTATCGGCGCTTTAAAAAGAAAAATCGCAAAAAACCAAATAGATTATGTCCTGGTCGGGCAGATTTTGCCGCTCGGAACAGTCGCTTGGTTCTTATCATGGTTTCAGTCTTTCCGTTATGCCGTTTTTTTACATGGCATGGATTTAAGTTTTGCCTTAAGGTCGGGACGAAAAAAATTGTTAGCTAATTTAATTTTAAAAAGAGCCGATAAAGTCATCTGCGCCAATAGCTACGTCGCCGAAAAAGTTGGGCAGTTTTATCCGGCGACAAATGGTAAAATCTCCGTCGTTAATCCCGGTATTCCGGCCGGCGCGCCGCCCGTTGATACCAAAGACTTAGCAGAGATAGAAACTACCTATAATCTGGAGGGGAAAACTGTGTTATTTAGCTTAGGACGCCTAGTCAAGCGTAAAGGGGTAGATCAAACGATCAAGGCCTTAGAAGAAATCACGGCGCCAATTATCGATAATCTGATTTATTTTATCGGTGGTGCCGGACCTCGCGAAGAATATCTGCGCCGACTCGTACCGGATAGACTCGCTAAAAAAATTATTTTTTTAGGAGAGCTGAGTGAAAAAGAAAAATGGTTATGGCTAAAAAGAAGTGATATCTTTATCATGCCGTCGCGTAATATCGATGGCGACTTTGAAGGTTTCGGCATCGTTTATCTAGAGGCAAATCTGAGTGGTAAACCGGTAATCGCTGGTAACGCGGGAGGCGTTAAAGACGCGGTCGAAGACGGCTATAATGGTTTGTTAGTTGACCCTGAAGATCCGGTTAGTATTAAGGAGGCTCTAGATAAACTAATCTCTAATAAGAATTTACGCGAAAAATTAGGGCAACAAGGACAGAGACGGGCTATCCAAGAATTTAATTGGGAAAAACAAACAGCAAAATTAGTCAGTATAATTACCAGATCAGACTTTTAAATTTTATGATTTCTATTATTATTCCGGTTTATAATCAAGCGCAAAAACTACTTAAAACCTTGGCCGGTATTGCAGCGCAAACTTATACCGATTATGAAGTTATTATCGTCAACGACGGGTCAAAAGACGGCGTTGAAGCTATTTTTGCCGCGTATTATAAGAAATTAACAGCCAATAATCAGTATCTATTTATCAATCAAAACAATCAAGGCGCGCCGGCGGCTCGTAATCGCGGCTATCAAGAAGCACACGGCGAATATTTGTTTTTTTGCGACGCCGACGCCGTTTTAAAACCGGAGGCTTTAGATATCATGCTTGGAGTTTTAGAAAACAATCCTGGGGCGAGTTATAGTTATCCCTCTTTTTATTGGGGACGTAAATTATTTAAAGTAGGGGAATTCGATGCCGATAAACTTAGACAAGCACCTTATATCCATACCATGGCCCTGATTCGGCGAGCTGATTTTCCGGCGAGCGGCTGGGATATAAATATTAAGAAACTGCAGGATTGGGATCTCTGGTTAACTATGCTGGAACAGGGAAAGATCGGCCGCTGGGTCGGCCAGATACTGTTTACCGTCGCTCCCGGCGGTACGATTAGTTCTTGGTTACCGTCTTTTGCCTATAAATTACTGCCGTTTCTCCCTAGTGTTAGAAAATATCAGGCAGCAGTTAAAATAATTAAGAATAAGCATGGCTTGGCCTAAGAGATTAATTAAAATTTATACTGTTGCAGCGGCTATTTTAGTTTTAAGCGTAAGTTATTTGTTTTGGCTACTATGGCTACTATCTGGAAGTCAATTTTCCCCAGAATCTGTCGAGATCGTAATTAACCAGCGGAGAATCAAGGCGGAAGTGGTTTCTAGTCCGATTGCGCTTTACCGCGGTTTAAGCGGTCGAACCGAACTTTGCCGAGACTGCGGCTTACTTTTTAATTTTTCCGGCGCGGAAGAAAGAGAATTTGTTATGCGTAACATGAAATTCCCGTTAGATATTATTTTCATTAACGCGGGCCAGATTATTAATATCGCTCGGAATTTAGCGCCGGAAGGGAATAATCCTCAGAATATTTATCGGAGTAGCGGGCCGGCCAATCAAGTCTTAGAGATAAACGGCGGTTATAGCGAGTATTTTGGTTTTGAAGCCGGAGATCGGGTTCTTATACAAAGAACCGACAAAAAATAAATATGTTTAAAATAGAAAGAAAAACAATCGCCTTAACTTTAGCAATTTTTTTCCTCATTGAAACCCTGTCTTTCGGCGGCTTTCTTTGGCCGGTGGCAGGGGAAATCTTTTTTATTATTTTTTTGGCCACTACGCTCCTATCAACCATCTATAAATTAGAGTACGGAGTATTAATAGTTCTGGCCGAACTCTTTATAGGTTCTTTTGGTCATCTATTCTATCTAAATACCTGCGGCCGGGAAATCCCCATTCGTATCGCTCTATGGCTCGTAGTCATGCTGGTTTTTTGTTGTAAATTTTTAATACAGATTAGTAAACAAAAAAAATTAGCTCCGTATTGGTTAAGCCTTAAAAATTTCTCCGGCCGCAAACTATTTCTACTATTGGCTGTTTTTATTCTAGCCAGTCTACTTAACGGCTTCCTGCGCGTCCATTCTTTAACTTTAATATCCGCCGATTTCAATGCCTGGCTGTATTTTCTTCTGCTCATCCCCTTAATTTGTGTTTTTCAAGCGGACGGATCACTGATAGAAAAACTGCAGAATATATTCTTAGCAACAGTTTTCTGGCTTAGTTTTAAAACTCTCTTTCTCCTTTTTATCTTTACTCATGACTTAAGTATTGCCCCTGATATTTATACTTGGCTCCGTAAGACTCTAGTAGGTGAGATGACCCCGACTTTAACAGGTTGGCCGCGAATTTTTATTCAAGGCCAGATTTATTCAGCTATCGCTTTTTTTGCGGCGTTCTGGCTAAATCAGCCCGGAGATAAGTTCAGAGATTTTTTTCAAAACCGCCAGATCAAGTCCCTGCTTTTAAGCGCTTGGTTTTTAAGCGCCGTTTTAATTAGCTTTTCGCGTAGCTTCTGGGTCGCTTTCATCGGAGTTTTGTTTTTAACCCTACTAATAATTTGGATCAGGGAATCATTTAACAAAATGGTTAGCGCCGCAGTTTGGTTTATTACTTCCGGCATTATTAGTTTTATTTTAATTTATCTTGTTGTCGCTTTCCCCTATATTCATCTCCCCTCGACCGATCTGAGTTCGAGCTTTTTGAATCGAGTTAATAGCGGCGGCGAGGCCGCCCTAGCTTCACGTTGGTCATTATTACCAGTTTTATTAAAAGAAATCAAAAAAGAACCGTTCCTGGGGCAAGGCTACGGCGCGACAGTTACTTATTTTTCCCGCGATCCGCGCATTTTACAAAATAATCCAAGCGGAGAATATACTACCTATGCCTTCGAATGGGGATATTTAGACCTCTGGCTAAAACTTGGTATACTGGGCTTGGCAGCCTACTTGATTTTAATAGGAAAATTAGTCGTGGATGGTTTTAAAAAAGGAATCAAAACAGGCGATAAATTGTTTTTTGCCCTGATCGCCGGACTGCTATTTTTAATAATTACCCATACTTTTACGCCCTACCTTAATCATCCCCTAGGGATCGGTTTTTTGCTAATTAGCTCTTGTCTAATTTGGACAAATAGAGTATATTAAACCTACATTAATCTTAGATAAAAAAATTATGAATGAGCAAATCATTTCTCAAGAAGGATATGATAAATTGAAAGATGAGCTTAATTTATTAACGACGGTTAGACGTAAAGAAATCTCGGAACGGATAGAACGCGCCAAAGAGCTCGGTGATTTAAGCGAAAACGCCGAATATAGCGAAGCCAAAGACGCCCAAGCCTTAAACGAGGGGCGTGTTTTAGAATTAACGAATACTCTGAAAAACGTCACGGTAGTAGAAACGAGTAATTCACACGAAAAGGTAACCATGGGTTCGCTGGTAACGGTTAAGTCACCTAATGGTGAGCGTCAGTATACGATTGTAAGCTTTAACGAGGCTGATCCGGCCGGCGGTAAGATTTCTAACGAATCGCCGCTCGGCGTCGCTTTCTTGAATAAACATAAAGGCGATAAAATTGAGGTCGAAACTCCTAAGGGTTTAGCGAAATATAAAATTATCGCGATAGATTAATCTAAAACTATATGCCCGAGCAGCCTGAAATAAAATCCTCGGTCAGCGAACATCAAGACCGTTTAAAAAAATTACAGGAATTAATCAAGTCGGGAGTTAACCCCTATCCGGCTCAAGTTAAGCGTGATTATGAAATCAGTACTGTCTTGACCGATTTTGACGCGTTAGCTAAGGCGGAAAAAAACTTTAATATTGTTGGGCGCTTAAGAGCTAAACGGGAGCACGGGAATCTGGCCTTTGCTAATTTAGAAGACGCTAGCGGCAGCATTCAGTTAGCTTTTTCCAAAAAAGAGCTAGGCCAAGAAGCTTATAAAAATTTTCTTAAACTTATTGATGTTGCCGATTTTATCCAGGTAAGCGGTAGCTGCTTTTTAACCCATAAGGGCGAAAAAAGCGTGATGGTTAAAGAGTGGAAAATATTAACCAAGGCCTTACGCCCGATACCTGATGCTTGGTATGGCTTAAAAGACGAGGAAGAGCGTTTACGTAAGCGCTATCTTGATCTCTTACTTAATCCGGAATTGCGCGATATTTTTTACAAGAAAGCTTTATTTTGGGAAATAGTCAGACTCTTTATGAAAACGCATGGTTTTTTCGAAGTTGAGACTCCGACGATCGAAACTACGACCGGCGGTGCGGAAGCTAATCCGTTTAAGACGCGCCATGATGATTTTGACCTTGATGTGTTTATGCGAATTTCGGTCGGCGAACTTTGGCAGAAAAGATTAATGGCGGCCGGATACGAAAAAGTCTACGAAATCGGTCGCGTTTATCGTAACGAAGGATCGAGCCCCGATCATCTTCAGGAATTTACTAATTTGGAATTCTACTGGGCCTACGCCGATTACGAGATGGGTATGAAATTAGCCCAGGAATTATATCAAGAAATCGCGAAACGCGTTTTTGGCAAGACTAAATTTACCACCAAAGGTTTTAAATATGACTTGGCAGGCGAGTGGCCGAGACTTGATTATCGGAAAGAGGTATTAAAACAAACTGGTATTGATGTCCTGAAGGCGACTGAGAAAGAAATGGCAGCGGCTTTAAATAAGCTGAAAGTTAAGTATGAAGGCAGTAACCGAGAGAGATTAACCGACACGTTATGGAAATATTGCCGTAAAAATATTGCCGGTCCAGCCTTCTTAATTAATCATCCGAAATTAGTTTCGCCTCTAGCGAAAGCCAAAACAGATAACCCGGAACTGACCGAGCGTTTTCAGATAATAATCGCCGGTTCCGAGGTTGGTAATGGCTTTTCGGAATTAAACGACCCGCTTGATCAAGAAAAACGTTTCAAAGAGCAACAGAAATTAATAGAGCGGGGAGATAAGGAGGCGATGATGCCGGACTGGGAATTTGTCGAAATGCTCGAACACGGTATGCCGCCGACCTGCGGTTTTGGTTTCGGCGAACGGTTATTTGCTTTTTTGATGGATAAGCCGGTTAGGGAAGTTACACTTTTTCCCTTAATTAAACCGAAAAAAGACTAATAATCATATGCGGCTATGGAGCTTGTCGCCCAAGTATTTAGATAAGCCGCTCGATTATATCAACGCCTATTTATCGGAAATCTATCAGGAAGCGCTGAACCGCGGTTATTTATTTAATAAGTCAAAAATCAGCTCCTTGAAAAAAAAATTAAAAAATATTAAAGTAAGTATCGGACAGTATGAGTTTAAGCATCTTTTAAATAAGCTTAAAATTAGAGATAAAAACCGTTATCAGAGTTAAAGAAGTCGGTTGAAATCATCCAACATCCCTTGTTTAAGCAAGTAAAAGGGAAGATAGAGGGGTGGAAGAAAATAAAATAATCATTCGGGGATCGTCTAACGGTAGGACAACAGGTTCTGGTCCTGTTTATTGGGGTTCGAATCCCTATCCCCGAGCATTGATGAATTAACAGGTTGTAAAAGGCCTGTTTTTTCATAATATTGGCCAAATTTTACTGGTCCGAAACTGCTATTTACCTTAGGCATCCATTCTGCTAAAAAACTACCCCATAAAGTGTGTTTTACCCTTATTTTATCGCCCTCTAATGAAAAGTCCGAAAATAATTCCGATAAAGCTAATCGCTTGTTTTCAATGTCTGTTTCATCATCAGTAATTAGGTCCGGCGCCTTGCTTGCTAAGCGATGAAGCTTAATGCCTTCATTATAATCAATCGTCTTATTTTTCAGAGAAATTTGTTGTATCTTTTTTTCTAAGTCTATTTTTTCAGAATTAAATTCATTATATTTTTTGGTATAAAAATCTTCAGTAATTTTGCCGTCCAGTTTGTCATTATAGACTAGGTCTAGTCTATTCTCAATTCGTTTTAAACTCTCGTCTAAGGCCT
>Ga0172374_1000338_pt1 | contig 36337 bp, 33 predicted proteins | sample LakKiv3m_FD_114536 | JGI IMG/M metagenome (GOLD analysis project Ga0172374, IMG submission 114536) | Freshwater microbial communities from Kabuno Bay, South-Kivu, Congo - kab_092012_10.3m | ecosystem: Environmental > Aquatic > Freshwater > Lake | place: Democratic Republic of the Congo... | reverse complement strand
CTTTTCATCGAAGATTGTCCAAAGATTATGAAAGATTGCCAGAATCTGGAGTCGCCTTCATCCATTTATCCATGATTCGTTTGATGGTTAATCGGATTTCTAAATGAAATTTAAACAGTCTCTTATCTGTATAAAAAAGTAAAACCGCCTACACAGGCGTTCTTATTTTCCCACCGTTTACACCAAAATTCTTGGGATGGATAGAAAATTCCTAATTTCAACCTGCTATATGGTCCAAATTATAGCAGTCTTATACACTATATATATTTTTATATGGTGTATTGATTTTTATTTTATACATTTGATCATGGACATTATAGGTTAACCAACTTTTATCAAACATGACAACAAAAAAATCATTCCTTCCCAACGCACTCAACCTTATATTCTGGTTGATGATGATTCCGGTTTTTGTATTGACAATCGTTTCCTGCAAAAAGGAGAAAAAAGAGGAACCGACCCCTCCGTCAGAAGATATAGTCTTGGCCTCCAATACCGTAGGGATAGATTCTGCTGACTGGGAAAATTCCCTGATCTCATTCGACAGCTCTACATTCACCATCGTGTTTGACGGTGACATCCTCACAACATATAGCTTCCATGAAGGTGATATTCTCGTATCCTCTGTGGGAGCTGGGTTTTTGCGTAAGATCAGTTCGGTCTCAATCACGGCAGGCCAGGTAACGCTGACAACTGCTCCCGCCAGGTTAACAGATTTAATTAAAGAGGGCGTCATAGATGTTTCAGGGTCATTGAAAAGTACTGATATAGAAAAAATAGTCTATCACCGACCGGGCATTGGTTTTGACACTGTAATGCCTGTAAGGGGAGGTGCCCAGGCTGATTTTAACTGGAATATTGATGTCGTCCTATATGATGCCGACAACAATCCTCTTACAACCGGTGATCAGATATTATTAGAGGGAAATTTTCAGATTGTTCCAACTTACGATATTTATATCGTATTTGACCTCCTTCAGGGGATTACCGAAGCAAAGTTTGGTTTTGGCGCACAGGAAGATCTGAATCTTGAGCTGAGAACAGAATTGGCTTACAGTTTCGAACAGAGTGTAGACCTGCTGACGATCTATCTGTCACCTATTGTCATTCCGGCGCCTCCACCGGTATTTTCCATCTTAATTTTTCCGGAAATCACGCTGGAGGCCGGAATAGAAGGTTATGCCAATGCTACGATCACCACTTCCGTTGAACAGGGTATCTCTTACGAAGCCGGTCTTATCTATTATAAAGGGCCGGGTTGGTCAACCTATTCCAACGAGGAATACTCCTTTGGGTACCAGCCCCCTGAATTAACTATGAATGCCGGGGCAAAAGCATATATAAAACCGGAGCTGATCTTCAAATTATACGGCCTGGTTGGACCCTATGTCAATTCGGAAATATATGGCAGAATTGACGCCAATCTTTTTGAGACTCCCTGGTGGGTATTGTATGCCGGATTCAATGTGGGGGCAGGTGTCAGGATTGAAGCATTTGACTGGACGATGCTGGACTATGAAGTGCCTGACCTGATCAGTTGGGAACAAGTCATTGCACAGGCATCTAGTGGACCTGAGCTTCCTGCGGTTCTGACTTCGGGAATAACCGATATTACAGAGATTTCAGCCGTAGGAGGCGGCAATGTTACCTCAGAAGGCATTTCGTTGGTGACCGCCCGCGGCGTTTGCTGGAGTACAACAGAAAATCCGACTGTTTTAGGTGACCATACGGAAGATGGCAGCGGAACTGGAAGCTATAGCAGTAACATCTCAGGATTGATGCCATCGACGCCATATTATGTAAGGGCCTATGCCACAAATAGCGCCGGGACTTCTTATGGCGACCAAGTCAGTTTCACGACACTGGAAGGAGGAGGTTCAGGTGAATCCTGCCCCGGGATCCCTTCCGTCAGCTATGAAGGAAAAGTGTACCATACTATCCTAATTGGCGATCAATGCTGGTTCAAAGAAAACCTTAATGTCGGAAGCCAGATCAATGGCGCAATTGATCAAACGGATAATGGTATATTTGAAAAATATTGTTATGATAACAACGAAGCTAACTGTGCCACTTATGGCGGGCTTTACCAATGGAATGAAATGATGCAGTACAATGCAATATCAGGCACACAAGGAATTTGTCCTGATGGCTGGCATATCCCTACAGATGCTGAATGGTTCCTTCTTTCCGAGTTTCTTGGCGGAGCAGGCGTCGCCGGAGGGAAAATGAAAGAGGCAGGATTTGCCCATTGGGCAAGTCCGAACATCGGGGCAACCAACAGTAGCGGCTTCACGGCATTGGCAGGAGGAGAAAGGTTTATAGGTGGATTTTTCATCTACCAAACGAACTATGCTTTTTTCTGGACTTCCACCCAGCACAGCGGGATCGATGCCTGGAGCTGGTATCTCAGTTATATCGACGAATCGGTCACAAAAAGCAATGAAGATCTGACCCTTGGTTACTCCGTACGATGCATCAAGGATGAAAAATGAAAAAGATCATGATGAAATCTTCAATCCGGGAATCTCTTCTCATCCTATCCCTTTTTCTAAGTCTCTCTGTCTCAACCTTAAGCCAGTCGGTCAACCTGGAAAAGGGGCTTGTTGCGAAGTATCCCTTCTCAGGTTCAGCCCGGGATGTCAGCGGACACGGTCATGACGGAACCGTCAATGGAGCCCGGCCGGTCGAGGACCGCTATGGCAATGCCTCTTCGGCATATGATTTCAATGGGACTGCCGATTATATCTCATTCCCTGCCGCCCGGTATTTCAGCGGCGATTTCACTGTTTCCGCCTGGGTCAACATGAACGAGATCACCCGCTGGTGCCGCCTCTTCGACTTCGGAAACGGACATGATGCACAGAATGTCTTTCTGGCTCTTTCCAAAATGTTCACCGGCAATCCCACCGGCGACGTATTCGGGCCCGCAGGTCGGAATTACAAGGAGGTGGTGTCGGAGGCAAAGATCCCCCTGAACCAGTGGAATCACCTGGTTTTCACCCTCGAAGGAAACACTGCCAGGGTTTACCTGAACCGGGAACTGGTGGCCGCACAAACTAATTTCCTTCAGCCGCCCGCCGTCAACCGTTCCAACAACTTCCTTGGAAAAAGCAACTGGCCACAGGACCCGTTCACCAAAGCGACCATCGACGATTTCATCATCTACGACCGGGCCCTGAATGAGGCCGAGATCCATGCACTTTATCTCGAAGGGGATCCTGCGCAGGAGATCCTTCATGTCGACTTCGAGCACGACAAACTCCATTCCTGGATGAAAGAATCCCATTCAGGCACCTTCACACAATCACCCGGAATTAAAAAGATCCATACCCTTGACACCAAGGGACAAGAGGCTTTTCAGCGATGCGGCTGCGGCTCCAATGCCTATGCGTTCGGTCTGGGAAGTTGTATGGGAAGTTGTCCGGGTGAAACTGCCGCCCTCACCATCGAATTTCCCGAACCTTATCCGGTAACCTCCCTATCCTTCAAGGAGATGGAATGGAAAGGCAACACGTCGACCAGGGGAGAGATTGAGATCGACGGGGAGAAGCTGTCGGATGTCACTTTCGGCAAACGGTCTGTATACGACCGGACGCCCGACACCGCCTGCCGTGACCACTCCATCTTCATCGGGAAAAAAATCAGCAAGATCGCTTTCGTGGTATCGGGCATCAACCAGGATGGAGAGATATTGATCGATGACATCATCATCCGGGGATCTGTTTCTGCCAAATCCATTCCCGGGCTGTTTGTCTATATTTCTGATCTGGATTATCCCTGCGAGCGGGACGGCAGATTGGGAAAGATCACACTCGGGATCGACGGAGGAAGACCCCCTTATTCCATCCGCTGGTCCACGTTTCAGCACACGCAGACAATCAACGACCTGAAGGCGGGCAGCTATTATGCAAGGGTCAGGGATGCCTCCGGCCTATCGAGACGAATCTGGGTCCCGCTGGAGGCAGACTGTCCTCATGCAGATACCAGGAAGTATGATTCCATCCCCTTTCCGAAACCCCCTTCTCCTGAATCAACAGAAAAGAGCTCCTCTTCTCCCCGTTCCCGTCAAACCAACGATTGCAACCATTTTATCGAGAGATCCAGGATGATGTTCTGCGATCATATCAGTCCCTTTACCGCGTTTTATTTGCTTCCCTATGATCCCGACTGGGAATGGAGCTGGGAGGTTCCCGAAGGGGTAACTATCATTGAAGGATTGCCAACAGGGTGGCATCATAACCGGATATGGTTGAAACCTGACCCCGGTTTTATTGAAGGGACCCTCAAGGCCACCGCCACTCTTGAAGGAAAAACAGATGGGATGAGCGACACTCCTGCCAAGGGAAAGATCACCATTTGCGAGTCGGAGGTGACGCTGTTCATGTTCCGCTGGGATCTGACTCCTCCATTGGAAATCCGGGGAAACCCGACGGTCACCCCTGGGATCGTCTCTGATTTCAGTGTGCAACTGATCCCGGATGAATGGTACCTCTGGGAACTGGATCCACCGGAATTCGGAACGCTTTACTACGATGGGGCCCCTGGTCCGATGGACACCATTCTTGTCCTTCCTTCAGGAAAAGTCAATCAAGCTGTTTTAAGCGTGCAGGCAGAGAATTCATGCGATGAGAGCACCCCGGTCACCCTGACGCTGACGCTGGAGAATCCCACGGCACCACCCACCGGGAACGGTCCGCTGACCTGTGAGAAAAAAGATCTGACCACTCCCATGAGCAATGATGGATCCATCACAGCAGCAGCAACCGGTTTGCCGGAAGGGATTTACCGGATCCGGATCACGGAGGCTTCTGGAAAACGGGATAGCTGCGTGGTGACCTTATCAGCCCCCTCTGCCACCCCGCCCGAATCCAAGGGAGTCGGGAAAATGAGCCTGGAGAAAGGCGACTTTTCCACCGGGGAACAGATCAGGCTCACCTATAAGGTTTCTTCCCTGCTGGTGCAACAGGATGCCTGGATCGGCATGATCCCTTCGGAAACCATGCACGGCACCTCCTCCGTCAATTACCAGAACAAGGTGGGATACAAGTCGCTCCGAAACGTGACCTCCGGGGAGATGACCTTCGTGGCTCCGCCGAAAGAGGGGGACTATGATTTCCGGCTCAATAACTCGATGAATAACGGTTTTGAACTTGGAAGCATCACCTTCCGTGTGAAGAAACTCATGAACACCTGTACCAGGCGATTCTTCCCCGCTACGGCGACACCTCTTCATCCTTCAGCCCCCGACGGCACCGACGGACAGATCGAGGTCAGCTACTCCCGCTTGCCCGCAGGAGAATATACCATTGAACTTCTCAGGGGCTCAGATAAACTAGCGTGGTGCACCCAATTGCTGGCCTCCCCTGAAGAACCGGATACGACAATCAGCCGGCCTCCTGCACCCCCCTCTTTACCACCTCCTTCCATGACTTTCCCCGATACAACCAGGCATGGGACTCCTGATACTTCCATGATCGCAAGAAGTGATACCTTTGAGATTACCCGGGCAGGGAAACGCATCTCCCGCATGTTCCTGATGGACCTGAGCGATACCTCTGTGGTAAAGCTTCAGAGGAAACTGGATTCCCTGGGAGCGACAGGATGGGCCTTGAACAAGGATGTCACCCTTTTCGGCTATTTTGTCGCCACACACGATACCCTGAGCAGCCCTCAAAAGAAAGAGAAGTTCCGCTACCATGTGTTCAGGGGTCAATGGACCAACTTTGTGGATTCAGCCAATGTGTGGGGGGCAAAAGGGTATGAACTGACCCTGTTTAATGTCCTTTCGGGAATCTCGATGAAGGATGAAACCTCCCCGGCGAAAGCGGGCCGGCAATTCGAATATACCTGGATCCCCGATTTTCTGGATGCCGTCTCCTCCGAACGAAGATACGAGAGTAACGCCTCCCGGGTCACAGAGCTCCTGAACCAGTTTGGGGACCAGGGCTGGGAATTGTTCATGATATCCTCCGATGCCTGCCTCTTGCAACGCGTCAAAGGAAATACATCCGTAAAATACCAGTACAAACTGGTTCCGATGGAAAATGTCACCGATGTCAAGGGCACCTTCACTCCCCTGGGGAACGAAGGATGGGAATACTGCCTGTGGCCTTTCACATTTCATTCGGCTTCATTTGGTACGCCCTTCGTGGTGAAACGTTTGGCCAGCCACCACCCGCCGCTCGAATACCGGTTCCAGTATGCCAACACGACAGGCCTGAATGCGACGAAATGGAATGAGACCATGTCGCAAATGCAGGCGGTGATCAACGATCCTACAACCAAAGGATGGAAATATATGGGAGGGCTGGTCCTTGACGGCACCCCACGTGCTTTCCACAATCTCTTCGGAATGGTTTTTATGGTTGAAAAAAGCCTGAAATGACATTAACTGCATCACAAATAATGAATAACCATATTGTTTAACTAAAATCAACCATTATGAAAAAAGTGACTCTATTCCTGACAGCGCTGGTCGCTGTAATTGCATTCGGACTTTACTCCTGTGGAGGGAGCGGTGGCGGAAATACACCCTCCAATGTCGTCGTCAAAGGGATGAAGCTGATGACCAGCGGAAACTACGATGATGCCGTCAAACTCTATGCAAAGAAAGATGGCACCCTCCTCACCGAAGAAGAGGCAGCCAAAGTGAAAGGAATGATGCCGATGGCTGTGCAGGAGATGAATAAAAAAGCGGAATTCAAAGATGTTGAAGCCATCCAGGAGGATATTTCAGAAGACGGGAATACTGCCAAGGTGAAATACAAGATCTTTTACAAGGATGGCAGTGAAAAAGTTGATGACATCAAGTTGATCAAGATCGACGGGAACTGGTATATGCTCGTTGTGAGCTAATTCCCCGCTTTAAACCCTGCCGGGGGATCTGTATTTAGGCTCTCCCGGCACTGGTGACAGAAGCGAAGTCCTTTTTGGTCGATATCTTCCACATAGGTGCTCGACCGCATGACGCAGGTGGGTGTGGTACAGTGGATCAGTCCGAATGCATGCCCCAATTCATGAATCACCACTTTTGTAAACCGCTGAAGAAGCAATTCTTCATCCGGCGGTAGGCCGTAATGCTCATTGCTCAAGCGATAGGTTGAGGCAATCCCGGTATCCCCACTCAGGATCGCCTGTCCGAAAATGTAGGTCAGAATCGGGATGTACAGATCGACATCAAAGAGGCCGAGGGTTTTTCCTTTGTCGCGAATGGATAGGGTGCTGACCGATTTTAACAGTTTGTTCCCGTTATATTGCCGGCGGGAGGGGTCGAAAAAATCCGAGAGGTCAACATGAGATTCTACGATCCTAACCGGAAAGTGGAATTCGGATTGAACGGTTTTAGCCACCTTTTCAAGAAAATTTCTCCCGAAATACCCGAAAACAGCCAATGTGATGGTTGGTGTGATCATGTGAGAGGGATCCGTCATTCGGGCTTCAGGTCATATTTCTTGATTTTATTGTACAGGGTAACCCTGTCAACCTTCAATGCCCTGGCGGTTTGGGTGATATTCCAATTGTACTTGGTGAGGATTTGAAGGATAAAGGTTCGTTCGAAATCTTCCAGGCTTTCCACCGAATTGTCAATCATCTCTTTACAGAAAGGAAGATCTTTTAAATAGATCATTCTCCCTGTTCCGATCACAATGGCCCGCTCAATCATGTTCTCAAGCTCACGGATATTGCCGGGAAACGAATAGGTCTCCAATCGTTTGAGTGCGGTATCCTCTATCTTGACGATCGGTTTGTTCATTTTCGTGCAGTATTTTCGTATGAAATAATCAACCAGCAGGGGAATATCCTCCACACGTTCGCGAAGGGGCGGAACGTTGATATTGACCACATTCAGCCGGTAATAGAGGTCCTCCCTGAAGATGCCCTGCTTCACCAGGGTCTTCAAATCCCTGTTGGTGGCACAGATCACCCTGAAATCGGAGGAGATCTCCTTGTTTCCCCCCACCCTGACAAAGGTTTTTGTCTCCAGCACCCGAAGCAATTCCACCTGCATCTTGGGGGTGATCGTGGCGATCTCGTCAAGGAAGATCGTGCCGCTGTCGGCCATCTCGAAGCGCCCCTTCCGATTGTAGATGGCGCCCGTAAAGGCCCCTTTTTCATGACCGAACAGTTCGCTTTCGAGCAGGCTTTCTGTCAGCGCACCGCAATGAACGCTCACAAGGGGGTAATATTTGCGGCTTGAATTGCCATGAATGGCACGGGCAACCAGCTCTTTTCCGGTACCGCTCTCCCCTGTGATAATGACAGAGGCGTTGGATTGGGCGACACTTTCCACCTGATCAAGAACATGTTTCATCGCATGGCTGTTCCCGATAAGGTCTTCCACATTTTCGAGAGCAATCACCTTGGTTTTCAGCGTTTCATTCTCCTTGGCAAGATCGATCTGTTTGGATGCATTCCTGATCAGATGGGTCAGGTCATCGGGATCAAATGGTTTGGTGATGTAATCGAAGGCTCCGTCTTTCAAGGCTATCACGGCGGTATTGACGGTCGCAAACGCCGTCATCATGATGACAATCGCATCCGACTTCAGTGTTTTGATCCGCTTGAGCATCTCCAACCCATCCATGCCCGGCATCTTGATATCGGCAAGAATGATATCGTATTGTGTATGTTCCAGCAATTGTAAAGCCTGTTTGGCGTTTTCTGCACATTCCACCTGAAAGCCGTCTTCGAGAAACCAGTTGGTCAGTGAATCCCTTACGGACTCCTCATCGTCAACGACTAATATGGATATCGTCTTTCCCATGACATTCGGTTTAATGTTTTATCAAAGGTATGGTGATGGTAAATGTAGCTCCTTTCCCCGGTTCGGATCTTACCTGGATCTCCGCTTTATGGCTCTGGATGATCCCGTGGACAATGGCGAGTCCGAGTCCGATCCCGCTGGCACTCTGTTTCGTGGAAAAGAAGGGCTCAAAGATATGCGGAAGATCTACCGGGGAGATACCAATCCCGTTATCGATGATCTCCACACGGATGGTCTCTGCATCCGGATTGAACGTACGAATGATGATCTCCCCTTTTTCCATCATGGCTTCGCTTGAATTCACCAGCATGGCAACACAAGCCTGCTTGATCTGGTTGGGACTGCAGTTGATCAGGTCGTTGGTGGCCGTGAAATCCGTATAACAATGAATGTTTGCTATTTTAAAGGGGTGCGTCATCAGTTCATAGGTTTCACGCAGGATGTCATGCATGTGCCTGGGCTCAAAATCCTCCTGGTCCTTTCTCGAAAATTCAAGCAGCCCTTTGACAATATCCCCGCAGCGTTTGGCCTCATTCTCTATCAGCTTGAGGTGCTTCAGGATCGATTCCCGTTTGACGGTGAATAGCTCCGGATTGCTTAGCTGTTTGTATATGAGCTTTGTATAAATCAATATTCCGGATAATGGATTATTGATCTCATGCGCTACAGAGGAGGAGAGTTTCCCCAGAGAGGCTAACCTCTCAATATGGATCAGCTCATTTTGTGCCGCACTCAGCTCTTCCGATTTTTTCTGGACTTTGTACTCCAGTTGTTGAGACCAGTTTTGCAATTCATCCGTAACCGATTGAAGGTTATCCAGCATCTCATTGAACGCCCTGGATACCAGCTTCATATCCTCCAGCTGGTTTGGCTTGATCTCCAGCCGCATGGTCTTGTCACCATTGGCAACAGCCGTGCTGGCCCTCACCAGATCATTCAACGGATCCTTGATCCTGCGCCGTGTGAACACGATCAGCACAACAATAAGGAAGGTGGTGGTGATGGTGGCCAGCAGGAAAAATTCCGCGGAGGATTTCTTTTCTGCCATATCCAGTTCTTCCAGTGGGATCTTTATGATCAGCGATCCAAGAACCTTGTCGGTCGACCGGTGCGCATGACAGGAACTTTCGTAACAGGAGGTTTCATTGAGGATCGGGACCTTGATCAGCAGTAACCGGTACTCACTTCCATTGGCATTCATTTTACAGTCACTGTCAATACTGAGTACACGGTACTGTGTTTCATCACCCGGAAACATCGTTTGAAAGTCACTGTGACAGGTGAGGCAGTTCGGGTCCGCATGGCCTTCCGCTGCAGTTGGCGGGATGGATGAATAGACAAGGTTGTTTTGCGTATCATACATGTTCACCTCGTCTATACCCGACATGGTATTGATGATATCCAGGGTGTTCTGCAACGTGCTTTTGTCGTTTTCAAGCATCGACTGATAAAGTGATCCACGGACAATTGAGCCGATGTTGTTGCCATTCTGACGGATGACCGTATTCAGGTATTGCTCGTTCACCGAACGGAAGATGATACTGAAGGAAAGGAACAGGAAGACCGATGTACCGAGGATCAGGTAGACGACACGCCCGTAGATGGAAGAGCTGAATTTAATATATGGCTTCAGCAGCAATTTCTCAGTAATACTGGACCTGGGTGATTTGGTAAATATTCGCATAGTGGGTCAAGTTCATGGCAACGTTCACATGGCAGAACAGAGGGATTAAAGTCTCTGCAATATACTAAAAAAACTGGCGTAATCACGCCAGTTTTTCCTTTCTCATAACATATGGAGAACCCCTTTCCATATCACATATATGGAATCTTCAGAGGTCAGTCTTCCCTGGCACTCAGGAATTCAGACTGAAAGTCTGCCCACACACCCTCCGGCAATTCCGGAAGAAGGGCTTCCCTGAGTTCCCCACCATCCTGCAGGGCAACCAGGGAGGCTTCGGGAGTGTATTTCGGCCAGGATACAGCCAGAAAGTCCTTGAACCGGTCCAACTCCTGCCGGGTCCATTCGGTGGCCGACTGTGCCAGAAAATAGGGACTGGTCTCCTCTTTCCAGTTCTGCGGCCGGATCCGGTAGATCCATCCCTCTTCATAAGGATTCTCATTCAATGACTCCGGAGTCTCTGCCAGTTCCCGGTTCATGCGGGTGATCTCCCCGGATATGGGGGAGAGTACCGTCAGGTGCTTTCCGTCCTGCTGCAACTCGGCCATCGGTTCGCCTTTTGCAATCCGGTCACCGGGCGCTTTCAGAAAGTTGACCGAGATATCTCCGGTGATGTGCATCAGAAAATCATCGAGGCCAACGCTAGCCACTCCCGATTTTGCCAGATGCGCCCAGGTATGCTGCCTGCTGTAGAACACTCCCTGGGGGATGTTCAGGATCCCTGCTGTCAGTTTCCCAAGGGTCTTGTGGAATGTCTGTCTCAGTTTGACTTTTTTATGCAAAATCACTGAAAACGGGACGAGGAGGATCAGGAATGCAATGATGATAATGTATTCCATTCCTTTCGTGTCGAAAATGTTATAATAACTAAATCCATCCATAGTGTATCTGTTTTAATGGTTAATCTTCGTGTTTGGCCCAGGACGGTGAATCAGACAAAACCGGCATCCGCCGGATCACCCATCTGAAGATCCAGATCTCGGTAAAGATGACCGTAAGGGTGACAACAATCTCCATCCAGGAGGGGATATAATGAACGGGCGAATCCCATTTAAACCCAATGACCGTGACATTCAGCCGGTTCAGGATGATCCCCACCATCGTGATGATAGATGCGATCCTGATCAGGGGAATGTTCCCTTTCCGGTAACTGATATAGAACAACATCATCGGGAGAAGGACAAATCCGATCATTTCCATCAGGAACCAGTACCCCATCGGGGTGTCGAGAAGGCTCCAGTTTTTATCGTGAATGAAGACAAGGATCTGCAAGAAGAAATAGACAAACATCGCTCCCGCACAAATCCTTGCCAATCCCATGACGATGGAGTTTTGTGCCCGGTGGTTTTTCTCGCTGATCTGCTGAAAGAAGACCCGGTGACTGATGGTCCCTTCAAAAATGACCATCGAAAGACCGGCGAAGATGCTGGAGACGAAAAACATGATGGGCAGAAACTCTGAGTACCAGAGCGGATGAACTTTCTCTTTGGCCATCAGGTAAAGGGCTCCCAGCCCCGATTGATGCAGCGTGGAGAGGGTGATCCCGAAGATCACCGCGGCAATGGTCATCCCCGAAAGGATTTTATGGATTCTCTTTGCTCCGAGCCATTCGGCAATAGCCGGTGAAAATTCGATCAGCTGGGCAATCATATAGAGAAGAAAATGCCAGGCGACCAGAAAAAGGACTGAGCTTACCCCGAAATTATTCCCGATGATGGGATTGATCACATTCCAGGGACGGCCCAGGTCAAGCAACAAGGCGCCTGCATAAAACACATAGGCCAGGAATCCGTTGAGGACCGTGGCCCGCATGATCGGGTAATATTTCCTTACATGAAGAATGTAAACCAGAAACGTCACCACATAGGCGCCACCGGCAAAGGCAACACCAGTCACCACATCAAAGCCGATCCATAATCCCCAGGGAACCTCCTGGGTGAGGTTGGTGATGGCCCCGATCCCTTTCCAGAAGCGGATCACGATTAGAACGGTCCCCAAAATGATGATCGGAACGGAGATGATGTTGAAAGGAGTCAGTAGTTTTCCTTTGGGTTTGAGCTCGGATAAAATAAACCGCCACCCTGTTTTGTTCTGTTGTTCGAGTGTAATCGGATGATCTTCCTGCATGGTTAGTCCTCCTTCTTTTGTTGATTGTTTTTCGTAGCCTGATGAATTCCCAGAAGCAATGCCGGGAAAAGAACAAAGATGGTTGGTACGCTATAGAGAAATCCCTTGGTCAATGCCGGATAAGAGGACTTCTGCAGGTTGGTCTTCATGCCGATCTCTTCAAACTTGACCGGGGAGAGGTAAAGCCAGCAGGTTCCGCCGGCTTCATCTTCACCATAGAGATAGTCGGCATATTTTGTCGGGTTCTCGACAATTCTGCGGCGGGCTTCTTTGATAAGCTGGCGGCGGGTTCCGTAAAACAACGCTTCGTTGGGGCAATTGGCGGCACAGGCGGGAATTTCCCCAATTTTTAGCCGGTCATAGCACATATCGCACTTGATGATCTTTGGATTGGGGCTATGGTATTCAAATTTCGGGATATTGAACGGGCACGATACCATGCAGTAACGGCAACCCATACATTTATCCTCCCGCCAGATCACCGGCCCGGCTTTGGATTTGAACATCGCCTGTGTGAGGCATGCGGCCACACAGGCGGGTTCATTGCAGTGCATGCACTGCACTTTGACATACACTTCTCCCTTTGAGGTTTGGTAAGTATTGACAACGGTTCGTTGGTGTTCGCTCGTGGAGCGAACCGGGGGGATGTCTTGTCCCAATTCAGGATAGGGCAGATTGTGGGCTTCGGCACAATCGAATTCACAGCCATGACATCCTTTGCAGAGCGTTGAATCATACAGCATACCTCTGAATTCTATACCCCCTTTCCTGGTTGAAGGAGAAGCATGCAGTTCGCGGCCCAGGGCCATTACGGCCCCGGAAGCGAAGACTGCCTTGAAAAATCCTCTTCGGCTTATACTCATACGTTCAGATTTTAAGTTAATGATAGACAGGATTGTAGTTACCTTGGTGAATTGATAAATTTCATTTGAAAATCTTCCCAGACTTCAGGATCCAGATCCGTCAGCACATGATCCCTGAGCTGTCCTCCCTCCTGCAGCGCGAAAGAGGAGGAGAAAGAGGCATTCCGGGCGACCAGCATGGCAAGAAAATCCTTCAGCCTGGCGAACTCCTCCTTAATCCATTCCTTATATTTCTCCGCCATAAAAAGAAAGCTGATCTCCCGGATCCAGTTCTCAGGCTCAATCATGTAGATCCAGCCGTCGGAATAGGGATGGTGGTTGAGAGCTCCAAGATCGGTGAGTAAACGTTGGTTCTGGTCTGTAACCGTGCCCGATACCGGAGCATAGATGGCCAGTTGCTTCCCTTTCTGTATCAGGGTGCATAAAACATCCCCCTTCTTGATCTGGTCGCCCGGTCCCTTCAATTCAATCCGGGTCACCGGTCCGATTACATGTTGCAGGAAATCGTCGATCCCTACCTTAACAGTACCGTTCTGCTCCATAAACGCCCAGGTATGCGACTTGTCAAAATAGAGACCTCCCGGGGCAATCACACTGTGTTCATCAATGCCTTCACCCGATCCTTTTGTCTTGCCGAGGGAAACGACATGTTTTCTCTTGATTACCCTGATCAGGAACGGAACCCCCATTCCAAGGACGATCAATCCCAGCAATACAATCAGAAGAATCGTTTGTGCAGGGGAAGTTTTCGCTGTTTCAACTGTGGAAACTTCGATGGGCACCAGTTTATTCAGTTGTGACTGCTGGTCGTTGCTTGCCATGGCTGAAAACCCTGTAGCATGCAAGTATTCCTGTCCGGAGGTCAGAACCCATTGCAGAAAAGCCAGATCGCTTTCCTGTTGCGGGCGGGAATCTGAGTAGCAGAAAAGATTGTGGATCAGTTCTCTTGGATATTTGCCAATCCAAACACCCCGTTCAAAATCTGCAACGCTCCCATAGATCTGCTCCATATACTCCATTTGCCCGTTTCCGTTTTTATCGATCGGCAACAAACGAACCGACTCCGGTAATCCTGCTCCGGGGGAAGAAACAATGTCGGTCAGCCGGCAAAATACAATGGCATAGGGATCCTGTCTGAGTGTGCTGATCAATGCATCCTGGTTCACCAGGGTCATCTTTGCATTTCCCGTGGTTCCGTCTCCGATGTAACCATTCACAGCCGATTGCACGACCTCATCCTTCAGGACAACATACCTGACCGGAGTGGTGATATCTCGATTCAATAAAACACCCCAGGTCGGGGATCCGGGCGACTGAACACTTTTTACCATTGCCTCACGGGAGATGCCCTGTTGGTTGATTTCCTTCAGAAACGGATTGTGTGAACTGATCACCGGGACAATGACCTCTCTTCCTACTACAACCTGGAACATGGATCCCCGTTGATCCGCAGGCAATGTCCCCGAAGAGGTAAAACACAAACTCCCGTCTTCTCTTACCTGGTCAATCATGGCAGGATCGTCAAAACTGGCAACCTGGATGTTCTGGAGAGGATCCACTTTATTGTACTCACTGACCCATTTCGTGGTCAGATCATAACAATCTGAAGTGGAATAAATGGTCATCGTTCCCTGGGGAGCGTTGCTTTTGTTGCCCGCTAACATGTAACTTCCTGTTAAAAAGGAGTATCCAAACAGAAGCAGGCAGGCGATAAAGATCATTCTTGTTTTCATGACAGTAAAATTTCAGAATTCATTTTACCGATGCTTATCCAAGAATGATGCCAGACGATAAATATAATTGTATCTTGCTGAATAACTGTATCTTACAATACCAACTGTGGAAATGATAAACACCCGATCGTGTTGAAATATTCAACACGATCGGGAATAATTTCTTGTAAATGATTGATTATCCGAATAGTTATATATTGTGTTGAATTTTTCAACTAGTGTTGATTTATTCAACAACAAAAACAAGTGTCTTTTAATTAATTGAATCTCTGTATTATATAAAAGATTCCGGGATGGGTTCATCACCGACTCCGAGAAATGTTCCCAAGATAGAGCTGCCAAACCCAGAGAGAATCACCCCCGATCTCCTTTATGGATTTTATCCCAAATATCTCTACCTGCTTTTTATCGATGGAATAGAAATTTGAATCTTTTTCCGAAATTATTATGGTCCGCTCCCTGAACCCAAGGAGGCCTTTATAGAGGCCCTTTTCCGTGAGATGCAAGGGCAAAGTCAGCCAGATTGAGTCAATCGTCACTAGCAGGCCTGCATATTGTTTTACAGGTGTCCCATTCTCATAAAAAAGGGTGCCAGCCATCCCAAGGGCTTGAGAACGGAACAGAGAATCGTTTGAGATGTCGTTTGCAATATTCATGTACTCCGAAAAATCCTTCAGGGTCTGCCTTGCTTTCTGGGTCATGGCGGCAAGGGATTCTTCGTTGAGAAAATCGGCCTGGAATCCATCTTTCACCTCCTCCATTTCCTCCTTCACTGTTTCCGGTTTCTCTTCCAGGTTCTCTGAATGGTCTTCGTCACAGCTCTTTGCACTGATCAATAGAAAAGCCATAAGGATTGCCGGAAGGACAAGGTGCTTTCTCATCTCTTTTACTCTTTTTGCATGAAACGAAGCAGAATGATTTGGTCTCCAAGGTATTTGGTGTCAAGGATCTCCATTTTTTTCAAACTGGTTGTCGGCATAGTGAGCTTGTTGATAAATTCCCATTTGGTAAAAAGTTCCATTCCGACCCCGGTAGAATAAACCTGATAAATGACCGCGCTGTCGGATATCATTTTATTCAACTGATCGCGCCGCTGCTGCCAGTCCTTTACATTCATCCTTGAGAAAAAATGAATCATCAGTGCATAGTTATTCGGGCGAAGCCTGATCATTTCCTGGCGGCTGTACCGGTCAAGCACTCTAAGTACAGTGTCGGTAAGATAATACGGTGTGGTGATCACCATCCTGACGGTTGTCAGGTCAGTCTTCAAGGAGAGACATCCATCCTGTCCGCACAGGTAACTGACCGGTGATTCGCCGGGAATAAGCAGGCTCACTTCGATGATGTTTTCTGTGATCGGCTCACGGGTATCCGCATCATAGAAACAGATATGGTATTCATGAACGCTGTATATCCTGAATACAAAATACAGGACTGCAAGGACACCCACAACGATTGCCGGAACGATGATAAATATCTTGTTTGCCTTCCGCTGTGACTCCGTGGCATGCGAATTTGCATGGCTGTTCCTGAAACTGAAATCACCCCAACCCTTGTACCCTGCATAGCGGCTCAGCAAATTGAGGACATCGATCCGTGGAAGGGAGGGATTGGCTGACTTAATATGCGTGTAGAACCATTTCTCGCTGATCTGTCCGCCTGCCCTTACCAGAAGATCCTCCTGAAAGGCGAAGATCTCTTCTCCTTTCCACTCCGAGATCTCCGGATTGATCTCAGGATAGTTCTCCTGCATTTTGGCAGCCAGTTTCTCCCTGAGTATCCTGAACAGCTCCTTTTCAGACATCATTTCTCCTGTAAAACAATCTACAATTACTTTACAAAGGTATTACCAATATTCCGCATGCAGCAGAAATAAATTTGTCTGTGAATATTATTTCCTTCTGTTTAATAAAATGATGAAGCCATGAAAAAACTTATTGCTCTGTCTTTACTGCTCCTGCAGATGACAGGAAGTTGCTCCTTTCCGGAACAGGAAAACCGGAAGGATGTCTTGCAGGCATATAACCTGCGGATGGAGGGGAAATCTGACCAGGCACTTGCACTGCTTGACTCCCTCCTGCAAAAAGATTCCACGAACGCTCTGGCCCACTTCGAGCGGTCGCGTATTCTCTCTTACATGTTGCTTGGTGGAGGGAACACCAGTGTCGACGACATTGTAGGCGCCCTGCAGAAAGCCGTTGTGTATGACCCGGGAAACGCCGTGTATGCCTATGACCTGGCGACGGCATCCTTCCTGAATGCCTATATCGCCCTGAGCCAGGGAAAGGACGATGCGCCCTCTCTAGTCGGGAAAGCGTGTGACAACTTTAAAAATGTGTTGAAGATCAGTCCCGTCGCACCTGAAGCCATACTCCAATTGGTAGAGATCTATGGCTTGCTGCCTCCAGCCCTTGGCGGGGACAGCCTGCAGGCACTACGCTACAGAGAGGAGCTGATGACTACTGATGCCTATTACGCAGCCAAAGCCAACCTGGATTTTTACTCCGGAGATGCGGTTGCCTTCTGGAATGATTACCTTACAACGCATGATACCACGTCCAACGTGCTCCGTGATATCGGGTATGCATACCTCTATCATGAAAAACCGGAGAAAGCGGAAGAAATGTTCCGTATGGCAATGAAGATGGATTCTTCGCAGCAAAGCCTCCTGCTTGATATGGCCCGCTATTACATGTACACCGTTATGGAAAACAGGGATCTGGCCGATTCGTTGCTGCCCATTGCAGCCGTGTTTATCAATGAATACCTGAAGAGAGATCCGTCCCCGCCAAAACCCATGCAGGCGTATGCCCTGGGAATGCTGGTAAGGACTAATATGTTCACCGGACACAAGGAAGAGGCGGAAGCTACCCTTGAGCGTGCAAAGGCATTGGATCCCTGGTTTTCCCGTGCTTCGGGCCTTCCCAATCCTGAACTTTTCATTCCTCCGAACAAAGTTGCTATCCACTTCATATCCTTTTTCCGCCCTTTCTGATTACCTTTATGTCAAAATAAAAAAACCATGATTGAACATGTACATAACCACATTACGGCAGAACTTCAGCAAAACACGAAGACCGACACCATCTTCATTCTGGCCGCTATCTGTCTCAATCTGATCACGCTGGCCGTCAACTCGGGATTTTCAAAGGAATCCAGGACGGATGGCACCATGCTGTTGGTTATGTTCATTTTTGTTGCCCTGCTTGTCCTGGTCAATATCGTCGTGATTTTCGGATTGATCAAGGGAAAACAAACACGGGTCAAATTGTTGAACGGGCTGATCTCAATGTACCGCGATCAGAAAGTCGAGAAATATTATGATGAAAGCCTGCTTAGCAGCTACAGCGTCCGGTATAATCTATTCATTATGGTGGTGGTTTTTACCGGGATCATCGCCATTGTGGTGCCTTTCGTTATGAGGTGATTTGGTGTGACTGAGATAGATCCAATGGTTCCCCGACCCAGATTGCCTATGAAAAAAATTATCTTCATCCTTCTCCTTGTCCTGCTTTTTGTGCCGGTTGCCGGGTTCTTGATCTTTCATTACGCCGTTTCCCCGGATGCAAAGCTTAAAGGAGTGGCGCTCCGGAACGGGGATCTGATCCTGCGCAGGGGACGGAGCATAGAAAGTTTTGCTATTTTTCTGGCAGATAACAACCGGGATTTCTCCCATATCGGAATTGTCGCCATGGAAAATGGAATACCCTATGTAATCCATATTGTTCCCGGAGATACCGAAGATACCAATGAAAAGGTACGGAAAGAAAGACCCGAAGCATTTCTGAGCAAGGAGAAGGCTTCGCGGTTCGCCGTTTACCGTTCCATATTCACGGCAGAAGAGCTAAAAGCGGTAGCCTCCAAAGCCATGGAGTATTATGAGAAGGGGATCGAGTTTGACAACGACTATGATCTGGTTTCCGACCAAAAACTCTATTGCACCGAACTGGTCCTGAAAGCGTACCAGCAACTCCCTATCAACACGCAGGGATTCGAACTGCAAGAGGTGCGGATTTTTTCAGGAGTGCACGAAATCCTGTTCCCAGGGACTTTCGTGCATTCCCCGCAATTTTTCCTCTTATACTCCAGATAAACGGATGATTACTTCTTCAACGTACGCATGTATGCGACCAATGCCCACCGGTCAGCATCCGAAGGGATCTTTTTCTCAAAAGAGGGCATTTCATCAAATCCGAACGTGGTCTTGTAATAAATATCCCCGTCTGTCTGTTCCTGAAATGCGGTGGAACTGAAATCGCCTGGATTGGTCTTCAACATGGCTCCCCTGGGGCCATCACCAAGACCCGTGGCTCCGTGGCAGGATTTGCACTGTTTTGCCCACAGCTCTTTTCCTGTGGCAATCACAGAGGCATCCTTCAAATCAACGGAGGATTTCATGGTTTTATACTTTGCGGGGACTTCCCATGACTTGTTCTGTGCCTGCGAAGCGGCAGCAAAAAAAAGAACCATGACAAATGACAAAATAATCTGTTTCATATCTGTTTATTTTATGCCGCAAATATACAAAAATATATATCTGTGTTATTCATTTCTTGTAGGTAGTTTAAGTTCAGGGTACAAAAGAGTCCGGATCTCATCTCTTCTGGCCTGGATTTCAGCAAACCCTGAATGTTTCAGATCAGTGACATTCAGGGAAGTCAACAGGTCCCTGTACTGTTCCTTCAACAGGGAATCTTCCTGAATGAGGGGCTTAACATAGGCTGCATATTCTGGATAGATTGAGTCATAATAGAGAATCCATCCCTCCTTCAGTTTTTCCGACGGAGTGACACAGGCAAAATATTGGGCCAGCATGCGCTTCTGAACAGGATTAGAGTTCAATACGAGGAGTTCGGTGACATAATTATTGTAAAACTTCATTTCGTTCAGGCTGGTCTGACGGTCTCTGAACCCGGTATCAATGATCAGGGTAACGGTAGCCAATACCACACTGGTGATGAACCATTTGGCCATGTCAATCCATAACTGGAGAGGGGATTTTGGTGTTGCCATTGTCTGATTGTTTTCAAGTTAAGCAGGAAAGTTAGGAAAAAAATTAATATCTTGAGCGCCTCTTTTCACACCTACATAGCCGATTACCATGTTCAGGAAGTTTATTATTATCCTCGCATTCTGCTTTATCTCCACTTCCATCCTGGCCGCTCACGACTCCATTCCGCTTACCATACAGGCGGCTCAAACCCCTGAGCCCCTGCCGGAGAAATCACTCACGTTTAGCCAGAAGATTGACCGGGCATTTAGTCCCATTGTCGCAGTCATGAATTCGATCCTTTTCTGGGATCCCTTTGCCTATACCGGTCTGCATGATCCGATTGTGTATGATGAAAACGGAGTCCCTTTCCGCGATATCCACGGCAACCCCATCCGGTCCAATATTCCATTTATCGTTGCCTGGCTGATCTTTGGTGCGGTCTTCTTTACCATCATGATGCGGTTCATCAACATCCGGGGCTTCCGGCATGCGATCCAGCTCATCCAGGGGAAATACGATAATCCGGCTGATCCGGGTGAGGTGTCACACTTTCAGGCGCTGACCACTGCGTTGTCGGCCACGGTCGGCCTCGGCAATATTGCTGGCGTGGCGGTCGCCATCTCTATCGGTGGACCCGGAGCAACGTTGTGGATGATTATGGCAGGTCTTCTTGGGATGACCTCGAAATTCACCGAATGTACCCTGGGTGTGAAATACCGGAAAATTGACCGGGATGGAGTGGTTTCCGGCGGACCGATGTATTACCTCCGCGAGGGGCTGAAACGAAAAAAACTTAAATGGCTTGGTTGGGCCCTGTCTGGTTTATTTGCCATCCTGGTCATAGGCGGTTCATTCGGAGGAGGAAACATGTTCCAGGCGAACCAGGCGTTCTCTCAGCTTACTTACCTTATCCCATCCTTCCAGCATTACGGCGCCTGGTTCGGAATGGGCCTGGCTGTGCTGGTGGGGGTGGTTGTGATTGGCGGAATAAAAAGCATTGCCCGGGTTACCGATAAAATCGTCCCCTTTATGGCGCTTCTCTATGTAGGCGTTGCCCTGATCATCATCGCGATGAACATTCACCACACCCATGAAGCATTTTATCTGATCTGGCACGGGGCATTCGCCCCTGGAGCGATCAAGGGGGGCATTATCGGTGTGCTCATTGTCGGATTCCAGCGAGCGGCTTTTTCCAATGAAGCCGGAGTGGGTTCCGCAGCCATCGCCCACTCGGCCGTGAAAACAGACAAGCCCATCACCGAAGGGCTGGTAGCGCTGATGGAACCGTTTGTTGATACGGTCGTCATCTGCACCATGACGGCGCTGGTGTTAATATTCACCGGAATCTACGAAAACCCGCTGGGACTGGAAGGGGCCCAGCTTACGAGCCAGGCTTTCGAAAAGGTCTTCTCCTGGTTCCCCTACGTGCTTATGATCGCCATTTTCCTCTTTGCCTATTCCACCATGATCTCTTGGTCCTATTACGGATTGAAAGGATTCGATTACCTTTTCGGAGGATTCTCCCAAAAGCTCTTTGGCACCCGGGAAGTGGCCAAATATTTTTACTTCACTCTTTTCCTCGGGTTCATCATTGTGGGATCAGCCTCCAACCTTGGATCGGTGATCGATTTCTCCGATATGATGATTCTCTCCATGGGCTTCCCCAACATCCTCGGGTTGCTGATCCTCGCCCCCGAAGTCAAACGAGACCTGAATGATTACTGGCGCAGGCTGAAAACCGGAGAGTTCAGGAAATATACCAGGGCAGAGAGAAAGGCGGCTAAAGAGAACCTGGCTGACAAAGTGGAATAAAAAGGGGTTTCCCCGGATCATCAGTTCTCCAGCACCTTCCCCTGGATCATTCCCTTCACCAGGATCCGGCCAAGTTTTGCTGCTTCGGTCTCAGGTGAAGATTGTATCTGCGTACTGGTCTGGCCTGTCCAGATCAGCTGCTCCGTGGAGATATCATAAAGATTTGATTCCACAAAATAGGTGGAGGCATCCACATAATAGCCTGGGGTGGTCATGACGTTGTAAGCATAACCATAATATCCATAATAGGGATAGCCGTAAATCGGGTACATCCCGGGACTGAACCCCACCACGCCCACTGAAACGCTTTTCCCCGGAACATAACGTTCCTCTTTGAACGCATCAAACAAGGTGATGAACATCAGGGCATCCATTTTTTGCTCGGCCACCTTCTGCTGGATCACCTCCTTGATTTTTTCCTGGTCATACCCCATTTTGTCCACGATCTCCTTATTGTTGGCAAATGGCCAGATATCCCAGGTGGTGGTGGCATGGATTCCCTTGGCTCTTAGCGCATCTGCCACACCGTTTTCCACATCGATCCTGGCTTCATTCGATTTGAACAACGCGACGATGCCGATATTAGAAAATTGCTTCGGAGCATATTCCCCTGTTTTCCATGCCACCTGCAATTCGGAGGAGGGGCTGCAGCCGGCCAGGATCATCCCGGTGATGGCCATCATTAGGATCTTTCTCATGATTCATTTTTTGAACCCACAAAGATCCGATATTTTCCCGGGAAAAACCCGGGATTTTCGTATATTCGGTTGGAATTTCAAGGAAATGAACCCACTCCGCCGAAAAATGATCCGGGATCTCCTGGCCCTATTCAGCCTCCCACGGGTCAGGAATGAAATGGCCAGGCTGGCCAGGTTATTTCTCCAGGAGACAAACCGATATTCCGGAGGGATCAAGGGGGAGGCCAAAGAGACGAAAGAGGCATTCCAGATCCTTACGAAGTACATGAAACGGGAAGCCATCTCCCCCGCGGAGAAAAAGCAGTTTGTGAAACAGATGATCGACCTGCTGAAAGGTTCCGGTGTAGTGGTTCCCGTTTTACTGATCCCGTTGCCATTTGTCGGGACAGTTCTGCTGATCATTGCCGAGCAGTTGCTGCTCAGCATGAACATACAACTGCTTCCTTCCGCCTTCTATCCCAATGCATCCAAGGAGTTGATGACGCCTGAAGCGGTAGAGAAAGAACTGAAGGGGGTGGGTTCCCCTGATGGTTCACCCGGTAAGAAGGGTTGATCCGTTTTTACCTGCATCGTTCACGTCAGCGTGAATACCTCTGAAGCCTCCTCCCGTGAAGCGATGGTGACTCGGGTGCCGTTCGCATGGGGGGCAAAGAGGGAAGAGAGGATGTTCGGATGGTTGTTGTTGGCCGAAAGATGCGATAATATCAGTAGTTTCAGAAAGGGCGCACGGTGGGCTAAAAAAAGCTCCAGCGCCTGGTTATTGGAGAGATGTCCCACTTCACTCCGGATCCGTCGCTTGAGATGCACAGGATAACCGCCGGTCTCCAGCATCAACTCATCATAATTGGCTTCCAGAAAAGCGGCATGACACCGGCTGAAATGATCCACAATATGGGGGCTTGCCTCCCCGATGTCAGTAAAAACACCAACGGTGAATCCGTTGCAGGAGACAGAGAAACTGTGCGGGTCAATCCCGTCATGCTGCTTGGGAATAGGGTGAACACTGAAATCATTCACCTGCACCGGTTCGCAGGTGGAGAAAGAGCGGAGGAGTGCGGGATCAGGTCTCATCCGGCTGCTGAGATAGGTGGCGGTGGTCATGTAGACGGGGATGTTGTACCTCCGGGAGAGCACCTCTACTCCTTTGATGTGGTCATGGTGCTCATGAGAGATGAAAATAGCCCGTACCTTCCCGATCGGCAATCCCAGCCGAAGCATTCTGCGTTCGGTTTCACGGCAGGAAAGTCCTGCATCTATCAGGACGGCATCATTCTCATTACCAATGTAATAGCAATTTCCGTTGCTGCCTGAGTTGAGTGAAGCTATGGAGAGTGTCATGGAAGCAAATATAACCATAATTATTGATCGCAAAAACCTACCTTTGTAACCGGTTTCACACAGTAAATGACAACCGGGTTATGCTGAAAGTCATCCTTCTCTCCATCGGATTGGTCGCCCTGGCCATCGCCGCCATCGCGATCAAGATGTTCGTAAAAAAAGACGGGGAATTCAAGAAATCCTGTTCCAGCGTTGATCCCGCCACCGGAGAACGCATCGGCTGTACCTGCGGTCATGGTGACGGCGGGGAACACTGTAACCATAAAGAATAATCAAAAAATCCCGCCGCTTTTTTATCCTCCGAAATCGTCGAACGCGATCATCTCTTCTGGAACGCCCAAATCGTCCAGCATCTTCAATACGGCATCATTCATCAGCGGAGGGCCGCACAGATAGTACTCGATCTCTTCCGGCTCAGGATGGTTCTTCAGGTAGTTGTTCAGGATGACGCTATGGATGAATCCGACATCTCCTTTCCAGTTATCTTCAGGCAGAGGTTCCGACAGGGCGACGTGAATGGAAAAGTTGGGATTCTCCTGGGCAATCCTGTCAAATTCATCGATGTAAAACAGCTCCCTGAGTGACCGACCTCCATACCAGAAGGTAGCCTTACGGTCGGAATGTTTCGTCTTGTACAGATCAAAAATATGGGAGCGCATGGGAGCCATGCCGGCTCCTCCGCCGATAAACATCATCTCCCGGTCGGTCTCCTTGATGAAGAAATCTCCGTAAGGCCCTGAGATCGTGACTTTATCTCCGGGCTTCCGTGAGAAAATAAAGGAAGAACAGATCCCCGGATTGACCTTCATGAAACTTCCCGTCTTCCTGTCCCACGGAGGGGTGGCTATCCGGATGTTCAGGATGATGATGTTGCCTTCGGCCGGCTGGTTGGCCATGGAGTAAGCGCGGAACACCGGCTCGGGGTTCTTCATCTTCAGATCCCAGAGCTTGTATTTATCCCACTCTTCGACAAACTTCTCATCCACGCTGATATCCTTGAAGTCCACCTCACATTTGGGGACATCGATCTGGACATACCCTCCCGAACGGAACTTCAGTTGTTCTCCTTCAGGAAGCTTCACGACAAACTCCTTGATGTAGGTGGCAACATTGCGGTTGGAGATCACTTCACACTCCCACTTCTTAATCCCAAAGATCGCGGGAGGGACGGAGATGTTGATATCTTCCCTCACCTTGACCTGGCAACTGAGCCGCCAGTTGTCCTGCTGCTCTCTCCTGGTAAAAAACCCTACTTCCGTCGGCAGGATGCTTCCTCCCCCTCCTGTTACCTGACACCGGCAAAGTCCACAGGTACCTCCTCCTCCGCAGGCGGAGGGCAAAAAGATATTTTGGGCGGAGAGTGTTGTCAGTAAGGTCGATCCCGGATTGACCATCAACTCCTTCTCTTCGTTTATGATCAACCGGACCTCTCCCTGGGGGGTCAGTTTTTTCCTGGCATAAAGCAACATCCCGACTAACAACACCAGGATGGCGAGAAATACGACAATACTGGATAAAACAATGGCTCCGAGGCTGACTTGAAGAATCATATCGTTTTAATTGAGCATGCTTAGATTTTAATTCCCATGAACATCATAAAGGCGATCCCCATCAATCCGGTGATGATAAAGGTGATCCCCAGCCCCCGCAAGGGAGCCGGTACATTTGAGTAACGGATCTTCTCCCGGATAGCGGCAATGCTCACGATGGCGATCATCCAGCCCACTCCCGACCCCAATCCGAACGATGTGGCTTCGGCCAGTGACTGGTACTCTCTCTCCTGCATAAAGAGCGATCCTCCCAGGATGGCACAGTTTACGGCGATCAGAGGAAGGAAGATCCCCAGTGAATTGTAAAGGGCAGGGGAAAACTTCTCGATGACCATCTCCACGAGCTGCACCATCGAGGCGATCACGGCGATGAAGATGATAAAGGAGAGGAAGTCGAGATTCACATCGGCAAAGTATGCATCAATCCAGGAGAGTGCTCCCGGACCCAACAGGTATTCATTGATGAGGTAATTGACCGGCACCGTGATCCCCAAAACGAAGATCACGGCAATTCCAAGCCCCACCGAAGTCTTGACGGTTTTCGACACGGCGATGTAGGAGCACATGCCTAAAAAATAGGCGAAAACCATGTTGTCGATGAAGACTGACTGTACGAATATGCTGATGATTTCTTTCATGACCAGAGAGGTTGAACAGGTTCTGATTAGTTATCTTCGATGAGATCCCTGTATTTGGACCGCTGCACCCAGATGATGATCCCTACCAGGATCAGTGCCATCGGGGGGAGGATCATCATCCCGTTATTCTCATAACCAATGTTATACAGCCCGATCTTTTCAAAGATGGGATATCCCCAGAGGGTCCCTGATCCGAAAAGTTCGCGGAAGAAACTGACAATGATGAGGATCATTCCGTAGCCCAGTCCGTTCCCGATGCCATCCAGGAACGAGGGCCAGGGTTTGTTGGCCATGCCGAACGCTTCAAACCGGCCCATAATGATGCAGTTGGTGATGATCAGCCCCACAAAGACCGATAACTGCTTGCTGACATCATAGGCATAGGCTTTTAAAAACTGGTCGACCATGATGACAAGGGTGGCGATGACCGTCAGTTGAACGATGATCCGGATCCGTGGCGCGATGCTTTTCCGCAGGAGGGAGATCACCAGGTTGCCCACGCCGGTGACAAAGGTAACCGAGATGGCCATCACCACGGCTGGTTCCAGCTTGGCGGTCACTGCAAGTGCTGAACAGATCCCCAATACCTGGATGGTGATGGGATTTTCCCTGTTCAGCGGGACCGAAAGTAACTTCCGGTTCTTCAGAGAGAATAACGGTTCCTTTTCTTTGACTTCCTCACTCATTGCTTGATGTTGTTATGAATGTAAACAAGATAATTTTCCAAACAGTTTTTCAGCATGGCGCTCACCGCGTTGCTCGTGATCGTGCCGCCCGATATGGCATCCACCCCATGGATGCGCTGATCCGGGGCCATCATGGCAATGCCTCCCTTTACAACCTTGACAGAGACAAAATCGCCGGCGTCGTTGAAGATCTTCTTCCCGATGAACTGGGAGGAGAATTCACTCGTTGAGATCTCGGCGCCAAGCCCGGGCGTCTCTTTGTCATGCGTAAAGAAGGCTCCGGCAATTTCATTGAAATTGGATGTAAAGGCAATGTTCCCATAAACGGGCCCCCAAAGCCCGGTGCCGCGCATAGGGACAATGTAGAAGGTGTCTCCTTTGTTTTCGGCTATGTAGAGCGGAACTACGAAAGGCTCTTTCATTTTTTTGCTGTACAGCGCTTTTTTCAGGTCAATCATGAAAGGCCGGATATCCCCCTTTTCCAGGGTGCCGTCCTGATAGATGCTGACGACCTGGCCATCCTGGTCAACAGCCAGTTCGGTTGACACATACTGTGCGTACAGCTCCTCTGCATCCTCCGGTGTGGCCGTTACATTCAGTGCGGCCAGGATCCCCTGGATCTTGGCAATGGTCAGATTTTTCTCCTGCCGCGGCTGAAGTAGAATGGCTGTGAGCGACAACACCACCGCGACGATGATCACCATGACGGATGAATAGATGAAGATATATCGGTTGCTGAACATTCGGTTATTGCTTTAGAGTGTTTTCTACTACGGCATTCATCTCTGCTTTTTGCCATCGTTTCTTGCGCATCCTGATATTGGCCTGAATGACATAATGGTCAATCAGCGGGGAAAAGATATTCATGAAGAGGATGGCCAGCATCATTCCTTCGGGGTAGGCGGGGTTAAATACCCGGACGAGGATCGCGAACACCCCGATAAGGAATCCGTAGATGTACTGGCCTTTGAGGGTTTGGGACGCAGTGACGGGATCGGTGGCCATATAAACGGCTCCGAAGGCAAAGCCACCCATGATCAGATGCTCCCAGGCAGGGATCAGCATGTATTCATTCAGCGCGATCAGGTTGAAGATCCAGCCCATCAGCAATCCTCCTGCAATCACGGAAAAAAGGATCCGCCAACTGGCTACCCCGGTGATCAGCAGGATCAATGCTCCGATGATGATGGCTAAGGTGGAGGTCTCTCCGATGGAGCCCGGGATGATGCCAAGGAACATGTCCATGGGGCTGGGGATCTTGTCCACCTCCCCGATCATGGCATGCCCAAGAGGAGTCGCTCCCGAAAAGGCATCCAGTTTATCGGCGATCCATACCTTGTCGCCCGACATCTCCTTGGGATAGGCGAAAAAGAGGAAGGCCCTTGCAGTCAAAGCCGGATTGAGGATATTCATCCCGGTACCTCCGAACACCTCTTTCCCAAAGATTACCGCGAAGGCGGTAGCCAGGGCTACCATCCACAATGGTGTGTCGGGAGGTACGATCATCGGGATCAGCATCCCGGTGACCAGGAACCCTTCGTTCACCTCATGCCCCCTTGCCTGCGCAAAACCAAATTCAATCGCAAGTCCGGTAACATACGAGACGATCACGATGGGCAGCACCTGCAGGAAACCATACCAGAAATTCTGCCAGAGGGTGGTTTCCATCCCATTCGAAAAGAAATGCTGGTATCCAACGTTCCACATCCCGAAAAGCATCGGGGGCATCAGGGCAATTACCACGATGCTCATGGTCCGCTTCAGATCCACCGCATCCCGGATATGACTCCCGGCAAAGGTCACCTTGTTGGGAACAAAGAGGAAGGTTTCAAACGCATCAAACGTTGATCGAAGCTTTGCAAACTTTCCCCCTTTTTCAAAGTTGGGCTTAATCTTATCGAGAAATCGTCTCAATCCTTTCATTCCTGTCAATCGTTTGAAAAGTGAGTTTAGGTGGTTTCCATCCGTATAAATTCCAGCCCTTTCCTGACAATGGTCTGGATCTCAATTTTTGACGTGTCTATAAATTCGATCAGGGCAAAATCTTCCGCATCGATCTCATAGATGCCAAGGTTCTCCATCAGGTCGATATCTTCCACCAGGATGGCTTTGATCAACTGCATCGGATAGATATCAAAGGGAAAAACCTTCTCGTATTTCCCGGTCATGACAAAGGCCCGTTCGGCTCCATGGAGATTGGTATCCAGGCGGTACTTCCTCCGGGGTTGCAATTTGGAGAAAAACATGCCGGAGAAACTGAATTTGTTCAATCCAGGGGTGGCCCATCCCAGAAATTCATAGTAATCGCCTTCCGGGATCACCGTGATCTGGGAATCGTAGAATCCGGCGAAACCGTTCCGCTCAATCCGGGTCCCTGTAAGTACATTCCCGCTGATAAACCTCACAGGACCCTCCTTCACGTTGTCTTTCACCATCTCTTCGATACAGGCACCGGCCTTGCACTGGTAGTATGCCGGCCGTTCGACCATTGAACCGGTAAGTGCAAACAATTTCGTGGCATCGTAGGTTCCCGAAAGAAACAGCCTTCCGATGGACAACACCTCCTGCGGACGAAGGTACCACACCACATCCCCTTTGTTGATCGGGTCAAGGCTGCTGATCTGGGGGCTGACATTGCCTGCGGGATGCGGACCGGAAAAGCGGTTGACCTGCACCCCCCTGGCCTCTAAAAATACGTTTGATACTGAGGATCCGTCAGGCAGGTTCAGATGCACCTTCCCGGAGGTGAGTTTCTTCAACGCGTCAATACCTGTCTGGAAAGCTTCTGCCTGACCTTCAACAAGGAAGTTGTAATCGGGGGCGAGGGGACTGGAATCAAACGCCGGAATGAAGATGGCTTTCGGCTGCTGCTCCGGTTTGGCGATGATGCTGAAAGGCCGCTGTCTGATCATAGGCCAGATTCCGCTTTTCAGCATCTTCCCGATGATCTGTTCCCGTGAAAGGGTGTTGGGGTCCGCTTTTCCGAAATCGATCGCCTCACCGGTCTCTGAAGCTTCAATGACAATCTCCAAAAGCACTCGCTTCAGCCCTCGCCTGATCGCTGTGATCCTTCCGCTGACCGGCGCGGTGAAGAGGATCTGCTCCCTGTACTTGTCAAAGAAAAGCGGGGTCCCGGCTTTCACCTCCTCCCCCTCCTGCACCAGCAGTTTGGGGAATACTCCGATAAAATCGGTGGGTTTTAGGGCATACGTTTGGGGAACACACCGGATGATTTTCTTCTCAGCCTCACCAATAAGTTGAATATCAAGACCTTTTTTGATTTTTATACGTGCTGGCATCATAGGCATTTCTAAGTAAAATCAACCTGCAATGTTACAAAAGTTTCTGAAAAAAACAACCTGAGGGCTTTATTCCCCCTTAAACTCCGGTCTCCGCTTCTCATTGAACGCCAGAATGCCCTCCTGGTAGTCGTTGCTCTTTCCTGCAACCCTCCTGAGCATGTCGATGTGTTCAAATGTTTGCGGAGAAAGAGGCATCGCATTTCCCAGGATGTTCAGTTGTTCTTTGATGACCCGGATGCTGAGCGGAGAGTTGGCGATGATCTTCCGGGCGATGTTCCGGGTGAACTCTTCAAGTTCCTCTGCAGGAACCACATGGTTCAGGATCCCCAGGGAGAGCGCCTTTTCTGCCGAGATCGGTTCGGCTGTGAAAAACATCTCCTTAACGGTGTGGGATCCGATGATGTCGAGGAACTGCAGAATCCCCGACGTGTTGTAGGGGACCCCGATCTTGGCCGGGGTGATGGCCAGGGAGGTATTCGGCGTCCCGATCACGATATCGCATACGAAAGCGATATTGCACGCCCCGCCCCAGATGCTCCCTTCTGCCATGGCAATCACAGGCGCCGGAAACTCCATGATATTCCGGATCACTGTCTGCAACGGATTGTCATAGGCGAGGGGATCGCTCCCGTCACGGGGGAGCTCATCGATGTTGAATCCGGCCGACCAGATTTTTGCCCCTTTGTTTGACCGGATCACTACGACCCTGGCTCTTCGGAGCTGCATCTCATCGAGGGCATCGATCAGATGGCACAACATCTCCTTGCTTAAGGCATTGCGCTTCTCATCGTGATTCAGGGTGATCCAGCCAATGTGATCCCTGAATTCTGTCAAAACCATGTCCATAGGGAAAAAATTAAAATCCTGATCAAAGGTAAAGATTCTTCCGTTGATCTCATGGGATTAGCTATTTTTGCCCCGCCATCATCCCAAAATAATTATTCTGATGAAAATCATGACCACGGCCATCCTGTTGATCGTCACCTTGCTGGTGATTCCACTGGTCAGTTATTTTTTCGGCACCGCTCCCGGAAGAGAGGAATGGGAAGCCATTGACACCTTGCTCCTGATCCTGGGGTTTTCGGTTGCCTATGCCTTCTTTGTTGGAGAAATCTCGGGGAACAACAGCCAGGTGGATAAACTATGGAGCATTCTTCCCATTGTTTACGCCTGGGTGATTGCCAGCTACGGCGACTTTTCCCCACGGCTGGTGCTGATGAGTCTATTGGTGTCGCTCTGGGGGATCCGGCTGACGGCGAACTTTGCCATGAAAGGAGCCTTTTCGTGGCGTTTCTGGGCCGGTGAAGAGGATTATCGCTGGGAGGTGTTACGCCGGAAACCCGAGTTCAACCCCCGTTGGAGATGGACCCTCTTTAACCTATTCTTCATCTCCGGATACCAGCTTACCCTGATCCTGTTGTTTACCCTCCCCATGATCGTCACCCTGCAGTTTAACGCAGTCCCATTAGGGGTGTTTGACTGGATCGCAGCCGGGTTGATGCTGTTTTTCATTGGGGTTGAAACCGTCGCCGATATCCAGCAGTGGAACTACCAAAGTGAAAAATGGGAACGGATCCGCAACGGAAAAGAACTGACCGGTGATTACCGGAAAGGATTTCTCGACAAAGGATTATGGGCTTACAGCCGTCATCCCAATTATTTCGCTGAACAAGCCATCTGGATCTGTTTTTACCTCTTCAGTGTGGCCGCCAGCGGGGAATGGTTCAACTGGAGCATCGCCGGTTGCCTCCTGCTGATCGTGCTGTTTCAGGGGAGTTCTCAGTTCAGTGAAGGGATCAGTGCAGAGAAATACCCCCAATATGGTGATTACCAGAAACGGGTGGCGAGGTTTATTCCTGTACGATGGAAAAGATAAGGGAAGATGACGGTGTGGTGGTATGGTGATGTGGTGCCGTGGTGAAGGAGAAAGAGTAGTGTGAGGGTACGAGGGTAGAGGCGCGGCATGACGCGCCTTGCATACCGCACCCACAGGTCTTTGACGTTCATGAATATGTTAATTAATTCATCGGTTCATAAAAAAACAAGTATGGAAAAACTGATCTCCTGCTGCGGGCTGAACTGTGCTGTATGTGAAGCCCGGATCGCCACCATCAACAACGACCAGGCCCTGCGCGAAGCCACGGCCGAAAAATGGCGAACAGAATACAACGCTTCCGGCATTACAGCCGACATGGTTAACTGCACCGGTTGCCGGGCCGAAGGGGTGAAGATCGGCCACTGGCACGAATGCAAAATCCAACTGTGCGCCACAGACAAAGGCTTTACCACCTGCGGGGAGTGTTCCGATCTCGAAACCTGTGACATCGTGGCTTTTGTCCATAAAGCAGTGCCGGAAGCGCTGGAGAATCTGAAAAACCTGAACTGACCCCCGGATCGACCGGCGGTATGATCCGGCATCCGGAAATGGAGCAGGGAATGAACAAAACTTCGTAAATTTGGCAGGCAATAAGAGCTTTTAAATGCTTCTGTTCCTCTCCCTGACCGGGATCATCCTTTCCATCATCCTGCTTGTTTTTAACGCAAGAAGATATCCTTCATCCCTCTTCCTTGGAGGATTCTTTTTCCTGATCAGCCTGTACAGTTTTATGGACTATTCCCTGTTCTATTCGAAATCTGTCTTTCTGGCAAGCATCTTTATCGCACAACCTTCATTCCTTACCTACCTGATAGGCCCTATGCTATTCTGGTACGTAAGAAGTCTCCTGACCGACAAAGCCAGGCTGACAAAAAAAGACCTTTGGCATTTTCTTCCCGCTATGATATATCTTGTGTCGCTGATCCCCTATCTGCTGCTTCCCTGGTCTCAGAAGGTAGCCAATGCGGAATTGCTGATAAGTAATGTGGAAAACCTGAAACTCATCAACACCTCTCTTTTCTATAATTTTTTGCCTCAGCCTGTGGTTTTTATAAGCCGTCCGGCACTGGTCCTGATCTATGCAGGCTGGTCTGCATGGATCCTGATCCGGTGGATCATGCGCAAAGGGAGTTCAGCGGTATTATCCCAGCAACGATACATGATCCATTGGCTGATCATTTTGCTCGGGTTTTTGTCCATTCTTACCCTGAGTCATCTTGTCGCCATAGCTGAAGCTTACAGGCTTCATGACCTTAAAGCCTATTTCGCCCTCACGCTGCTGCAATTGTTTTCAGGGATTGGACTTACCGGTTTGTTGATTTCTCCGCTGTTTTTCCCTGCGATCCTCTATGGTCTCCCCCGGATCCCCGAGCCACCTTCCCTGAAGCAGGGGCCACCAAACGGAAAGATCGAGGTAAACAGTGAAGAAAAAGTAAAACAGAAGCCGGAATTTGAAAGAGATTACCTCCGGTTTATCTCCGTTAAGGTAGAGATGAGCATGAAAGAGCTCCAACCTTACCTGCAACAGGAATGCAATCTTGCCTACATGGCCAAGCTCACCGGAATTCCGGCACATCATCTGGCATATTATTTCCGGGAAGAAAAAAAGCAGGCCTTCAATGATTACCGAAACGAGTGGCGGGTGGGGCATGCAAAAAAACTTATCAGGGATGGGAAAGCCAAAGAACTGACGCTGGAAGCCATCGGATTGCTGTCAGGATTTTCAACCAGGAATACATTTTACACCTCCTTTAAAAGAGTGGAAGGCGTTTCGCCTAGCACTTACAAATGGGAGGAGTAGGAACCAGCCGAATGTTGTATCGTTTTTGAAAAATGTTACATGGGCCCGGTAAAGGGTTTCGGAAGAAACCATGGATTTCATCTTTCTTTGTTTTGTTTTTTATTTAAACAACCCAACCCTATGAAAAAAATTCTCCTACTGATGGCGGCCTGCGTGGCTTCAACACTCCTTTTTTCACAAACCCTTAAGGAAGAGGTAGACCTCTTCCAGGCTGCTTTCGGCATGGACAAGAAAGCCGTGGTCGCTGAATTCGTCACCCCCGCCCCGGAACAGGCGGATGCCTTTTGGACCCTGTATGATCAATACGAAACCAAACGGAAAGAACTCGGAAAGGAACGGATCGAGCTGCTGGCCATTTATGCTTTCCGTTATGCCGAAATGAGCAGCGAAGAGGCAGATGCCTGGACGAAACAGATCATCGCCCTGCAGAAAAAAACAGATGCCTTGCTAAACTCCTACTACGGTAAAGTGAAAAAAGCCACTAACGGCATCGTGGCAACCCAGTTCTACGAGATTGAAGTATACATCCTGACGGCCGTCAGGATGAAGATCCTTGAAAATGTTCCCTTCATCGGGGAATAAAAAAAACTTTTATTTCATGCGAAAGAACCTTCTTTGCTTCCTCTCTTTTCTCCTGAGTAGCAGTGGGATGCTCATCGCTCAGGACAGGACGATCCTTCCCATCCACGCGCCGAAACCACCTGTTTACACCGAACTGGATATCCGCAACACCACCCCTCCAAAACGGTTTGTAGTCAAAGCCCCGGACGGTGCTCCCAACGTGGTGGTGATCCTGATCGACGACATGGGATTCGGAGTCTCCGACGCTTTTGGCGGCCCGGTTTCAATGCCCACCCTGGACAAGCTGGCCGGAGAGGGGCTCCGCTACACCCGGTTCCACACCACCGCTTTGTGTGCCCCCACTAGGGTGGCGTTGCTGAGCGGATACAACCACCATTCCAACAACATGGGCTCGCTCACGGAGACAGCCACCTCGTATCCGGGTGACGATGCTGTACGACCGCAAACCGTCACGCCGATGGCGGAGGTATTGCGACAGAACGGTTACAACACATCTCAGTTCGGCAAGTGCCATGAGATGCCCTCCTGGGAGATCTCGCCCACAGGCCCGCAGGATCGCTGGCCAACCAGGTCGGGATTCGAAAAATTCTACGGATTCCTGGGAGCCGAAACCAATGAGTACGCCCTGCTGCTTTATGACGGTGTCACCCAGATAGAGACCCCTGATGATTCTAACTACCATTTCACCACCGACATGACCGATAAGGCCATCGAGTGGATCAAGACCCAAAAATCCCTGGCCCCGAATAAACCTTTTTTCCTCTATTATGCTCCCGGGGCAACGCATGCTCCGCACCAGGTCCCCAAAGAGTGGATTGATAAGTACCAGGGGAAATTTGACCAGGGTTGGGATGAACTTCGGAAGGAGACACTTCAGCGGCAGAAAGCGCTTGGGATTGTTCCGGAAAATACACATCTGGCCCCAAAACCCAAGGCCATCCAGGATTGGGACAGCCTGACGGCAGAGGAGCAGAAGCTCTTTGCCCGTCAGATGGAGACCTATGCCGGTTTCGCAGAGCATACCGACAACGAGATCGGCCGGCTGATCAACGCCCTTGACAAGATGGGCATCCTCGACAGCACCGTGATCATCTATATCGCCGGTGACAACGGCAACAGCGCAGAAGGGCTGATGAAGGGAATGTCGAGCGAGATGATGTACTTCAACCAGGTCCCTGAATCCGTCCCCCAGATGATGGAACATTACAACGACTGGGGCTCTCCTTCCACCTATCCGCATTTTGCCGCCGGATGGGCGGTGGCGCTGGATGCCCCCTTCACCTGGACGAAACAGATCGCTTCGGATTTCGGTGGCACCCGGTCCGGAATGGTCATCCGGTACCCCAAGAAAATCAACACAAGGGGAGAAATCCGCGACCAGTTTACCCATGTCATCGACATTGCGCCGACGATCTATGAACTGAGTGGCATCCCCGCCCCAACGATGGTGAACGGGATTGAACAGGACCCCATCGAAGGGACCAGCCTGGCCTATACATTCAATGATTCTCAAGCCCCGGAGGAACATACCGTTCAGTACTTTGAGATCTACGGGAACCGTGCCATCTATGAAGATGGCTGGCTGGCCCGTACTGTCCACCGCCCTCCATGGCTTTACCAGCCCCCCCACACCCTGCAGGAAGACCGCTGGGAACTGTACAACACACGGGATGATTTCAGCCTGTCACAGGACCTTGCCTCAGACAATCCCGAACGGGTAAAGGAGATGGAGGAACTCTTCATGAAAGAGGCTGAAAAATACCACGTACTGCCGATCGACGACCGCACCATGGAACGGCGAAATCCCGCACTGGTCGGTCGTCCGACGGTGATGGCCGGAAGGAGCACAATGATTCTTACCGAAGGGATGAAAGGCATGGGGCCGGATATCTT
>Ga0172374_1000337_pt1 | contig 36348 bp, 42 predicted proteins | sample LakKiv3m_FD_114536 | JGI IMG/M metagenome (GOLD analysis project Ga0172374, IMG submission 114536) | Freshwater microbial communities from Kabuno Bay, South-Kivu, Congo - kab_092012_10.3m | ecosystem: Environmental > Aquatic > Freshwater > Lake | place: Democratic Republic of the Congo... | reverse complement strand
AACGGCTGATCTCGTCCAGCCGACAATAGACCCGCCATCGGCACTGATTGCCCCTGCTTGTGCTTCCCCAGCCAAAAGCGAGTCCAGCAGTGTCATCCCCGTCGTTTCGCTCCAGCGGAAGGGGCGATAACCATCGATGGTTTCAGTGGAGCCGGCGACAACAGTACCGTCTGCGCTGACCCCGGAAGCATAGCTGTACCCGGCGGTTCCAACATCGATGATATGCATCGTCTGCGATGCTTCCTTCCAAAGAAAAGGACGCATCGAAGTCCCGGCTTCGGCAATCCCGACAATGATTTGGCCATCCACGTTCGTCGCGAGGGCGGCAGCCGACAGGTCGCCCAGTGGCCGGATGTTCGGCGAGCCTGCTGTCCAGGCGAAAGCCCTTTCGCCATCTGGCGTAGTCGACCAACCGATGACAACCCTGCCATCCGCACTGACGCCGCGGACGTCCAGCGCCTGATAACTCGCATCCGGTTCCATCGTTTTATAGCCGGTGGCTTCCGCAGCCAACGCTGTCGTGTCTCCAAAACCGACGGCAAGCGTCAGAACAGCCGGCGCGATCACGAGAATATTAGTGCGCGCAACGGTTGATTCTTGAATAAAACGATAATAACCACGGATCTTCATGCATATATCCAAATATAATAAATAAAACAATAAGAGAATCGGCGTTTTTATTTGGATATAGTGTCATGAATTATGGTTAATAAATCTCTATTTTTTGTATATTGTATATTTATAGAATATTATAGTTCTGATATTTGCGATGAGGAAATGGTTGGTTTTGCCGTGTTTGGGCCGAATCTCCACGCCTGACGATCGCTTTGAGAAGGCGTTCAGGGGAGCAAGGACTGATGAAGGGCAAAAGCCGCACAGTCGTGATTACGCGGTCTTGGTTTGTCCATTTTGCAAAAAGACCCATTGAATTCACATGGGAATTTTTTGACCTTCCAAACCGATGCGGGCATTCCGCTGCGTTTGATTTGGGCACATTTTCAGATAGGGCGCAAAAAAAGCCCGCCGGAGCGGGCCTCAAAGCGTCAAAATGTAAGACTTCGCTAGAGACGAATGCCAGCCTGGATCAGGTCCGACCTTCTGTAGAAACGGGCGATGAAGCCCTCGGGTTCGAAGATCGGCGAGATTCCAGCTTGGTCAAGTTCTGCCTTGATCGAGGCCCTGTAACCTTGGCGAGACTTCGCGATCTCCGTCAGGGAAGCATGCGCCGCATGGAACTCCGCCAGGGACTGCCGCTCAATGAACTTCACAACATGTCCCGTTTTCCGGCGGACGGTCCGCTGGCGGAGGTAACCGCGCTTGATGAGGTCCGCGACCGTGATGGTCGTTGTGCCGAGCGCGAGTTCAGCCTCCTTGAGCCTCATTAGTTCGTCGTCGCCTCCGGCCAGGGGCGTGCCTTTTTTCTGTTCCTTTCGGGCCTCTGCGGACGCGGGGGTCGGTGAAGCAATATGGACCCGTTCGAAGACTGGTCCGTCGCCGGAAACGATGAACGCCTCGACGCCCCCGTCCACGACCATTTCCACAAGTCGGTTGAACGGCTGACGAAATGCAGGAGGCGCTGAGGCAAGCGACACCAAACCCTCCGTGAAGGCTACAACGGTCGATTTGTTCTCGAGAGATTGAACCAGAGCGTCCAACGCACGAATTTCGATTCTTACGAAGGCTCGCTCGCCGTCGGCCCGCTTCTCGACTTGCGTCAGGACACCGACGCTCAAAAGACCGTGTACCATTTCTTCGCTGACACCCAACACGTCTCCTGCCTCCCTGCTGTTCAGCGTGTCGCGCGCCGCTTCCAGGATCGGCCGCAAGGCGGCAGCATCGAAGTATGTGGACGCGTCAGAGAGGCCGTCACGAAAGTCAGGGTCGTTTGCCTTCATCAAGGCCCTGATCCGATCGTGGGGAAGACCATACTCGGCGTGCGCGGAGCTCACACTGTGAAAGTGTCTGGTCCGAACAGGCTTGAAGATGGTCTGTCCCTCACCGAATGGCATGTTGCGCTCGAGGATATCCTGCATAAGATCGATCACAGGCCCATACGCTTCCTTGACGAGGTTGCGGCGCAGCCACCTCACCATCGGCCCGAGAACCAACTCGATATACTGCGTTTTCGGGCGCTTATCATCGATGACTTTCCCGATGACGCGACGGATTTCACTTTCGCCTGCTACTGCGAGATTGAGTCCCCATTCGCGAAGGTCGGTCTCGTCGTGCATCCACACCTTGATGTCGTGAAGGACCTGGAAGTCACCGAGATATCGAGAGAGCTCGACAGCGACGTGCGCGTCGAGCCTGTTGAGGAAGCCATCCCCGCGATCCAGGAACACTTGGTCTCGCAGATACGAATCCAGCCGAGGCTGGCGGCTCGGCACAGAACCCGCCGCGGCGTCCTCGATCAATCCGACATTGGCATTCACGAATTGCGGGAAGTCGTGGACGTCCTCGGCGGCGTCAACTGCCACTTCCGTCAGTCGGCAGCCGTGAACTGGACATCCTTCGATCCCGCGAATAGTCCACCACGCACGGCGATAGGCGCGTGATACCAAACGTCCAGCCTCCCTTTCTCGGTCATCCTGCACGCATTGGGCGCAGAAGCGATGCATTCGGCCTGGACGCATGTCCTTACTGAGGGTTGCACACCCCATCTTCCAGGTGCCACCAGGGCCAGACGCCTTTACCGCCAGTTTCCCCAGCGTAGCGACTGGCACCGCAGCCCACTCGCTGACCAGCGACAGGGCATCCGTCTCGCCATGAACGATGGCGTTGGCCGTGGTATCCGTATGCGCGAGAAACTCCCGCAGAGACGGGTATCCGTTGGCGGTAGCAAGACGAGCGACCAGATCGATCGCCGCCTCGTCGTCATGATGGAGAAGCGTTACGGGCAGAACCATTACTTGCGTCCCTTGCCAGCGGTAGCCAAGTCGGCCAGCGCGTTGCCGGGATCGATTTCGCTCCAGCGCGCGGCGGTGAACACGTTATCGCTCGGAAGACAACCACTGTCACGCTGGTAGTTGTGAGCGAAAGCGCGGCGATCCACCGTGCCCTTTCCCTTATGCATGACGAGGAAGCACGCCGCCTGGACTGCCTCGATGATCTTCCCGTAGCACCCGCTGTTGGCGACGCACAGGCGGCCGAGGAAGTCGTCGGTGCGGAGCTCATCGGTTAGGTTAAGTCCGCACTTGCCTTCCACGATGTCGGCCAACACCTGCGCGATGCTGGCCTTGTCGCCGGGCAGGCTCAGAGGAATGAAGCGCATGACCATCGAACGGTTGGCCAACTGCTGATCCCCCGTAAGCAGTTCCGCGAGCTCCGGCATACCGGAATAGATCGTGTGCAACGGCCAGTCCTCGATCTGCATCAGGCTCTTGAGGCGATCCTGGAGGTCGAGGATCGCGCGGCTGCTGCTGTGGCGCAGCAAGTGCTGGGCTTCGTCCACGTGAAGATAGATGATCCCGCGCTCGCGCAATTGAGCCTTCACGGTCGCGAAGAGCTGGCCCTCCGTCATCTTGCCCTTCGACGGCACTCCGATCGCGTCCAGGATCGCGATGGCGAAGTCTTTTGTCGTGCACGGCTTCGGTGCCTCGATGCTCAGCAGCGGCCGGACGGTCTCGCCGAACTCGTTCTTCCACGGTTGGAATTCGGGGATACGGCTGAAGTGATGGCGCAACGCGAAGGACTTACCGCTGCCCGAGGCCCCGATAAGGAACAGCGCGCGCCGGCGCGATCCTACGCCACGGCGGCAAGCCTCCACGTTCTCGACCAAGTCGCGCAGCATTGTTCCCAACCGCGTGTCGCGTGCGTGTTCGATGTAGCCGCTGTAGACTTCAGCCTTCTTGTCGGCGATCGCGTCGAAAGCGATGACGTTCGTGGCGTTTTCCATACTCAGTACTCCTCGTAGTAGTTGTCAGTGGTTTCGGCAGGCGTAGGCGTCTCGGCGGGCGGCGTCTGGTCGACGGCGGCCGCACGCTTCTTCTTCCGCGCATCGCGTTCGCGTTCCGCGTGGAATTCGGGGATCAGACGGGAATCGGATACCGATCCCTCACGGAGAGGGTCCGCGGGAAGCGCGAAGGCCTGCGTCAGGGTCGGCGTGTCCGCCGCCTTTACGGCGACCCACGCGCCGAACAGTTCGGCCTCGAGGGCCTCATAGTGTTCGGCCGTCATGTTGCGCGGGGTCAGGTTCGCACGCAGCGCCGCTGCCCTGCCGCTCTCGGCGAGACGATTGATGGTACGGTACATCGCCGCCAGACCTGCCTCCGCCTCCGCCTCCGCGGCGTGTTGCGTCCGCAGGTCAGCGCGGGCGACAATCCACTCGGCCAGCGTCAGGTTGCGCGCGATACCGACCTTGTTCTCGACGACGAACCAGCCCTTGTCGCCGCGGACCGCGATGTGTTCGAGGTTTTCGGGATCAACCTTGATCTCGAATTCCATCTGTCCGTACTTCTTGCGCTGGCGGTCCAGTTCCTCGTTGGCGTACGGGATGCCCATGAATGGGATGCCGTATTGCCCGATGCGGCGTTTGAACTTCGTACCGAAGACATGCAGCATGAATTCGGAGTCTTGGCTCGGGAACTCGATGTCGTGTTCCTGGGTTGCCCGTACCCAGGCGTTATGCGGAGACGCCCCACCAAGGCCACTGTGCGGCTTGTTGTGGTAGATGTCGCAGATCGCCAAGGTGAAGAGCTGGATCATCTCGTCGACCTGGAGGCTGATCTGATGTTCCGGGTTGTAATCACCCTTCTCGGCGATCGACCCGAACGTTCTGCCGTCGAAGAACGACGCGATCAGCGGGCCGATCGAGTGGAACAGGCTCTCGATGAAGGGACGCGCTTTAGGATTGCCCGCCTGCGGCCGGTTAAACGTGATCTTCGCCGCGCGCATGATGCCTTCGACAAGCGCGTTGGCGAATTCCGTGCCGTTGTCACCGAAGATGTTGCGCGGCAGGACCATCCCAATCCACTGCGTCTCCGCCCCGACGAAGTCGGAAATGTGCCGCTTGTCGGACATGATCATACGGATGGCCGCAGCTGCCGAAACGGCGTTCGGGTTGACGCTCGCCCTGAATGCAAGGATGTAGCGCGTGGCAACATCGATCGCCGCCACGAACCAGATGCGCTTACCGACCACCGCCTCTTTGTACGAGGGCGGAAGGATGTCCCACATCCCGGTTTCAACGAACAGGGTCATGAGATCGACGTTCCAGAAGTCGATCTCGATGCGCTCGCCGACGAACAACGCGGGGATGCCACCTCTCTTCGACATCCCGAAGCGCTTGAGCGCCGAGGCACGACCGTGGCGGCCGTCCCATTTGTCGAACTCGTCGAACTTGGAGATCATCGACTCGAACTTGTGACGGGTGACCTTCAGAAGTGGCGTGGCGCGCTCTGCATTCACCTTCTCCAGAGCTGCAAGATAATCACGGTAAACCTTAGCCATCGTGGGCTTGCGGTCCGTCATGTAGTTGAGGGCTTGCTTGTGGGCGAACGCCGTTGAATCCGCGTCAACCTTGCGAAGGTGCAGGCCAGGACCATGATGTCGGTGGACGATCCCGAGGACTTCGCCGCCGCAGGCGTGATAACGCTTGTAGTCGCGGCGGAACGTCTTCACCGACGGCGTCGGAAAGGTCTTCACTTCGACCATCGCGTCGGCGCGGACGTCGGCGTCCTCGTCATCGAGACCGAGCATTTCGGCGATGATTTCCCTGCGCCAGGCTCTGAGCTTGGCCTCGAACTTCTCCTTCGACCATCGCGGCTTTTTGCCGAGAGCCAGCCATTCTGCATCGAAACACTTGATGAGCTTCTCGCGAAACAGCGCGAGATCACGGCGCTTGCCGACAATGTCCGAGAACGTGTTGTCGCCAAAAATCGCACGCAGGCGCTGGTTTTCGGGATCGTTGTAGCCGTAGCGGATTTTGGCAGCTCCGCCGACGAGTTTCGAATAGACCTCACCATGCACCAAGAAGCGTTCGTCGCTGGCGTTCGCTTCGTTGCTAAAGGTCCACCCCTCGGCGTCTCGTTTCTTGGGTTTCCAGTTAACGTCGTCATCGGTGAAGCGATCGGCGTGACGCATTCTGACGATGGCGTGGCGGAAGAGGCTCGGTCTCTGGAAGTCGGTCAGCATCGCAGGCTCCTTGTGGGGGGATCAGAAGTCGGGTGATGGGGTGGGGTTATCGGCGGACCATCAGCATGGTCAGATCGTCGATCCGTCCGGGTGTCTCGGTCAGAAGGACACACTCGTCGATCAGCAACAGGAGCGCCGTGCGACGAGCCGCCCTGTTCTCGCACCCGCGGAGAAGTTCACCGAAGCGAAAGGGGCCATGAAACTTCTGGACGGCTTCAAAGGCTCGGTCGTATTCGGCGTCAACACGCATGCGACGGGCGCGCAGGATGCGTTCGGCGTTTTCATAAGCACCGTATGTCGCCTCCCGTTCGGTCATGAGACGGATGCCGTGGACTGCGCCAAGCGTCGTCGAGCCGTTCCGGTTCTTCCGGAGAAAGCCTTCCGCCTTGATACGCTTCAGCAGGTCCGCCATCGCATCCGACTTGCGGGCGTGTTTCACCGCGACGGCTACAATCTCGCCGTCGTCGAAAACCACGCAGAAGTCACAGATATGCTCTCGCCACACTCCGTCGACATCGCGATACAGCAGCACCGGGAACTGGGAGTAGATGGCCTTCACGTCCTTGCGGAGCTGGATGACCTTAGACACTCGGCGCTCGAGGTCGCTCTCGTGATAGACTACCGTTTCCTTGAAGATCGAGAAGCCGCGCAAAGTCTTGGCGTGCGTAGCCGGAGGCTTGCGCACGGCACGTTCGGCTACCGGCTCGTTCCAGAACTTGGTTTCAGTCGTCGTTCCTACGACGATGCCGCGTTATACCAGAGTCCCCGGAACCGGACGTGCCGTTCTCCGCCTTGCGGTTGGCATAACCGAAGGTGCGCGGGTTAATCGGTGGCATGCTCAGGAAACCGAGGCCAGCCTTGTGAAGCGCGATATGTTTGGAAACCTGACGTGCAAAATGCATGAAGCCCTCCTTAGGCTCGAACACGATGACGACATACGGTGCTTCCAGACGGGATGATCCGTCTGAATGGTCACTTTGCTCGTACGCCTATCTCGCTCATGCCTGGCTCCTTTGGTCAGCGAATTCCCAATACCGATTTTTTCGACACTGCATAGTCCTTCAGGGCCGTATTAGGAGCATTTTTGCTCCGGATTGGTGCACTTTTGTTCGTGTGGTTAACAAATCGTATCCTACAAGCTTCGTCAGCGGACGAAAGACTTCGGCTATTCCCGCCGCAAGCGATCCAACAGGAAAAACCAAGTTTTGCCAAAGCTTCGAACTAGCTCGCCTAAACATCGATTTTGAATATTGATCTATTGCATCGTACAAAAATCCCTATGGATCAGACGTAAAACCTAAGCTGTTGGCTTTTGCCAGATGGTAATCTGCTACGACACCAGGCGCGGTGGTCAACCGTTCGATCCGTGATTGCGCCGGTCGACTGATGAGAGACAATTATTCCACAGCGAGAGGGGGAAGGCCGTGGAAGAACGATCAAAAAAGTCTGAAGGGATGCTGTCCGTTGGTAAAATAGGGATGTTCGTTCCAGAAAACATCAGTCGAAAAGAACCGCTCAACAGCCTGACCGAAGCTCGGCTAATCATCCTGAGAAACGATCTCGACATCTGGAGGAGGCGAAGATCATCCGTTTCCTCGGATATCGCGGACGAGTCGATTGAGCGTTTGGTCTGCATATATCGCGAATTCTTTGAAAATGGATTTCAGTGGTCTGGCGATCTACCCAGGCTCGGAGAAACTCAAGCGGTTAGGCACGAGATGGCTGCTGGAGCGGTTATGCTACTCTTGCACTTTTGCGAATGCGGACTTGCCCGAGCCGCCCACTTCGCGGGAATCGAGTTCGATAGCTATTCTGCGCATCGTATGAATGCAAGTGAACATACGGCGACTATAACCTTCGCAAACGACCTTGTCCGAGCATTCAAACAGCAATTACGCTTTGAGGGGATCGATGTTGCGCCTGATTTTGAACGCTCAACCCTGCATTAACGCGTGATCATTTAAAGACCCCAGATTGACTTACGAAGGGGTCCCGGATGTTGAACGTTCTTAGACGATATGCTCGAATTATTTACGCGATCGAGCCAGCCGAAGCTGAGCGTGCATATCGTGAGGCCGTCTACTTTCTCGAACAGTCATTGTCGGCTCTCGAGGACATGCTCGACGAGCCAACTTCGGCGCTTGTGAGGGAGCGCTTGCAACTTATTGCCGAGGCTGCCCAAGAGCTGGCATACGAATTTTATCATCAGCATGGGCGTGTAATCGATCCCGACGCGATCAATCCAGAGGCATTTACATATGACTATCTTCCTCCAGGTCACCGAACCCGTCGCCTTGAGACGATCGAATTAAGGCGGGAAATTCTTCAGTACTTGCGGGAATGGTTTCCTCACATACTTCCGTCTGAAATGAGGTAGAGATTCCGAGGCTCCATCACCTCTCTCTCTCTCTCTCTCTCTCTCTCTCTCAGTTACCGCTTGAAGGTTCCTGAAAGTGGAACCTCAACCCCAAGTGGGGGGCACGCCGAATCCAAAGATGAGGTCATCGCGCAGATATTTGAGAGGCTTGCCAGACTTCAATCTGTTCTGCCCAGAGTTCAGGTCTTCTTCACCTGGATCAACAAAAATGTAACCTTGACCCATGTGCTTTTCTCGATGAGAGCGCCCGATCGATCACCTCGTCGGGCGCTCTTGCCGCTTACATCATCCGCTTGATGTCACTGTAAGCGCCGTCGGTTTTGAGCGTTACGGTAACCGGATCGTTGGTTCGATTACGCCAGAACCAACCGTGATTGCCAGTAAAGGCCGCTTCGAGAACGCCACTGTCTTCGGCCGCACCACGGCCCTTCTCATAGCTGATGTTTTCTCCACCACCATCACCGTGGGTGTCGAAGTTGACCTTGGAGCCGTTGGCTGTCCAAGTGTAATTCGCTTTGGCCCCCTTGGTCATGACGAGCTTTACCTCCGCACCTTCCCCGGGTTGGAGCGTGATGGACATTTCATCCTGCCGTCCTACGGTCTGCGCGTAGGCCGCCGAGACGCCGAACTCGCGGATAATGCGGTCGATAAGACTGGACCCTTCCATCGGTATCGTCGCCGGCTGGCTCCGCTGGCCACTCTGGATGACGGGGTTCGACTGGTTTTCACTTGCCTGTCGATCCATCTCTGCTTCTTCGGCGAGTTGGGTCTTGATCTCACCCATCGCCGTGAGGCCAAGAGCCGACCCGATACCTGTCGGGTCGATGGCGTATTCCGACGGGAGCACGACAGTGACAAGAATCGCGCCAGCTGCCACTGCCGAGATAACGGTGGACTTCAGGAGTTGCGCTGAGGACGGGAGGTCATCGGGGTTTGGTGCCTGCGAGTTAAACATAAGGTCTTCCTTTCTGGATCAAGCGACGAAGTAGCCGGTTAGCTGATATCCGATCAGCACCCATCCGGCGGTCATCATGAGAACGTTGGCGGTGTAGGCATGACGAAGAAAACCTGACGTCTTGCGCCAGTAGCTCATGCCGATGAGTATGACAGCGAGGGCGATCAGCTGGCCGATCTCGACGCCCACATTGAAGGCGAGAAGGTTCGGAACCAGACCGTCCTCGGCAATGTCATATTCCAGGATTTTGGTAGCGAGACCGAGGCCATGAAAAAAGCCGAAGATCAGGGTCGCCAGCTTGGTGTTCGGCTGGAAACCGAGCCACCGCTGGAATGCACCGAGATTATCCAGCGCCTTGTAGACGACCGACAGGCCGATGATCGCGTCGATCAAATAGGAACTGACGTTCCAGCCATAATAGACACCGAGCAGCATCGTGGTCGAATGGCCGACCGCGAAGAGGCTGACATAGATGCCGATGTGCTTCAGCCTGTAAAGGAAGAAGATCACACCGAAGAGGAACAGCAGGTGATCGTATCCGGTTACCATGTGCTTCGCCCCTAGATAGACGAAGGGGATCAGGTTGATACCGGATATTTCCTGGATATAGCCCTTGTCGCCTTCCGCGACGGCATGGGCGGCAGCCGTTCCCGCCAGTGCAAGCACCGACAGGACAGCCACGAATAGCTGGCGGACGATTGGACGTGCTGCAAGTGCACGCCAACCGCCACCGAGAGGTGGATGATTCATGGAGAATTTCCGTATTTACGTTGGACACACCGCGCGTTGCGGCAATGATCAGGTCAACGCAGCGGAACGTGGTGGGCGCTCGATGGTGTACGGAGGTCGGTCGGGCCGTTCATCGGAGAACGCCCGATAGGACGGTAGCGAAGACGATGTGGCAGCGACGTCCGCGACCATGACAAGACCAGCCTTTTCATGGCTGTGATCAGCGTGATGATGATCGGAAGAACCGACATCGTCTTCCGCGACATCGAACTCATCGTGAGAATGATTGCCGTGATCATGACCATGCGATTGGGAAGGCGCTTCCGCCGCGCTTGCATGAAGAGACGGGGAATGCGTTCCAGGCGACGCAAACGAAAACAGGAGTACGCCAATGATGGCCGCAAAAGCAGCCACTGCATTGAGATATCCGTGTTTCGGGCGACGCATCATTCCGCACACATAGAGGCATTTGAGGATTCGAACAAGATTCCCGATTGAAATATCCCCTCCAGGGGGATAGGTATTTCCCATGAGCGAAGAAATCCACGAACACCGACACGACAGCCATCCCGACATCGTCAAGCGGCTCAAACGAGCCGAAGGGCATCTAAAAAGTGTGATCGCCATGATCGAGGGCGGCCGACCTTGCCTCGACATCGCCCAGCAACTTCATGCGGTGGAAAAAGCGATCACCAACGCCAAACGCACACTGATCCAGGACCACCTCGACCATTGTCTCGAAGACACGGTCGGTGCCCTTGCGAAGGATCAGCGGCGGTCCATCGACGAATTCAAGACAATAACCAAGTACCTTTGAGGTCAATGAGATGCCCGATTTTGCCGACCTGATCCAACAGGGCTCCGCTCATGCGTGGCTGTTCATCCCAAGCGCCATCCTGCTGGGCGCTTTGCACGGTCTGGAACCAGGGCATTCGAAAACGATGATGGCGGCGTTCATCGTCGCCGTGCGCGGCACCGTCGGTCAGGCCGTTCTGCTCGGTCTCGCCGCCACCATATCCCACACCGCCGTGGTTTGGGGCATTGCGTTCGCTGGCATGTATATTTGGCAAGGCGTCGATGCCGAGACCTTCGAGCCCTATTTCCAGCTCGCCTCTGCAGCCATCATCATCGGCGTCGCCTTGTGGATGTTCTGGCGAACCTGGCAGGACCAGAAAATGGCCAGGGCTGCCTCTGGTCATCGTCACGATCATGGGTCACACGCTCATCATGGCGATCACTCGCACGGACATGAACAAGCACCGAATCACGACCACGGAGCAAAGGCCGCACACGCCCACAATGATCTTCGCCGTGTCGACACCGGACATGGCGTCGTTTCACTCGAGGTCTTCGAAGACGGCGTTCCACCCGTCTGGCGTCTGCGGACAGAACGCGGTCATGCGTGGCGGGCCTCCGACGTCACCGTCACTATCGAGCGTCCCGACGGCTCAAGCCAGACCTTCGTATTCGCAGACAGGGGGGATTATCTTCAGTCCACCACCGACATTCCGGAGCCGCACGAGTTTATGGCGCGACTGAGCCTCGGTCACGGAAATCACACACACGACTACGATCTCTCCTTTGTCGAAGGTGAAGGCCATGACCACCTGCATGAAGAACTGAGAGGGCTCGATGTCGGAACCGACGGATATCAGGACGCCCATGAATTGGCACATGCCAATGACATTCGTCGCAAGTTCGCGGACCGCAATGTCACCACATGGCAGATCGTCCTGTTTGGTCTGACAGGCGGTTTGATCCCGTGCCCGGCTGCGATCACGGTGTTGTTGTTATGCCTCCAATTGAAGGAGTTCAGCCTTGGCTTCGTTCTTGTTCTTTGCTTCTCGATTGGTCTTGCAATCACGCTGGTGACCGTCGGCGCACTGGCGGCCCTCAGCGTTCGTCACGCCACTAAGCGTTTTGGCTGGTTCAACACCGTTGCAAGACGAGCGCCGTACGTATCCAGCCTCCTGATCATCGCCGTCGGCATCTATGTCGGTATCCACGGATGGAACGGGCTTGCTGCCCAAGCAGAAATGCCAGTGCCGGCTGTCACGCAACCTGTCCAAGGATAAGAAACATGTTGGCAGTTCTCAAGAACAGGACCTACCGTCATCTTTTTCTCGCACAGGTTATCGCGTTGCTTGGAACCGGGCTGGCGACGGTTGCGCTCGGTTTGCAGGCTTACGAGCTTTCGGCTGGCAGTGCGGGTGCAGTGCTCGGCACCGCTCTCGCCATCAAGATGATCGCCTATGTCGTCGTAGCACCTGTCGCCACCGCTTTCACGGAACGGCTGCCACGCAGGACCATGCTTGTAACGCTCGATCTCGTCCGTGCAGCCGTTGCGCTCTGTCTTCCTTTCATAACGGGTGTCTGGCAGGCCTATGTCTTGATTTTCATCCTTCAGGCAGCGTCGGCTGCGTTCACACCGACGTTCCAGGCAACTATCCCGGATGTGTTGCCGGACGAAGATGACTACACCAACGCACTATCGCTTTCGCGCCTTGCCTACGATCTGGAAAAGGTCGGGAGTCCGCTGCTTGCGGCCGCCCTCCTAGCATTGATGAGCTACCACAATCTCTATCTGGGGACTGTTGTCGGCTTTCTGGCCTCTGCTTCCCTTGTCGTATCCGTCATTCTTCCCGATCCCAAACCATCGGAACCGCGCAGCATCTACGAACGGACCACCCGTGGAGTACGCTTGTATCTTACCGTGCCCCGGCTCAGGGGATTGCTGGCGCTAAACCTTGCGGTCGCCGCGGGTGGATCGATGGTGTTCGTCAACACCGTGGTCCTCGTCCAGGGGACCTACGGGCTTGGAGAACGGTATACTGCAATGGCGCTCGCGGCGTTCGGTCTTGGATCGATGCTCGCCGCTCTGTTCCTGCCACGTCTGCTGAAGACAACGCCTGATCGGCCTGTCATGTTATCCGGCACGGCTGTTCTGGTGGTGGCCCTGCTGGTTGGATTTATGGCAACCTCTTACTCAGCGCTTGTCATATTGTGGGCCGTGATCGGAATTGGCTATTCACTCGTTCTGACACCATCGGGCCGCATCCTGCGTCGATCCGCATCTCCGGAAGATCGTCCGGCCCTGTTTGCGGCACAGTTCGCGCTCTCGCATGGGTGCTGGTTGATCACTTATCCTTTGGCGGGGTGGATGGGAGCAACGGCTGGGATACCTACGACATATGTCGTTCTGGCTGCAATAACGGGAATTGGTGCCTTGATCGCGGCATGGCTCTGGCCATCGGTCGAGGTCGACGACAGCCATGTTCACACCGATCTCGAAGAAACCCATCCTCATATTGCCGGGGCAGCGGTCGCTGCAACGGGCGGTTACCGCCACAGCCACGCATTCGTCAAAGACAGGCATCACGGACATTGACGGCATACATCGGCCTCTTCTTCACGGCTCTGGTCGCCGCGACGATCTTGCCCGCCCAGTCCGAAGCTCTACTGGTCGTCCTGCTGGTCACTGGTGAGTATTCAGTGATTGCGCTGATTGCCGTCGCCAGTCTCGGGAACGTCCTCGGTTCGGTCATCAACTGGACGTTAGGCCGAGGACTTGAAAAGTTTCGTGACCGCCGCTGGTTTCCGGTATCTGAAGCCACCCTGGAAAAAGCCCAGGGGTGGTATCGACATTACGGAAAGTGGTCGCTACTGGCGAGTTGGGTTCCCATTATCGGTGATCCGATAACCGTCGCGGCAGGCGTATTGAAGGAACCCCTGCCAATGTTCATTCTTCTGGTGTCCATTGCCAAGATCGGTCGATATGCTGTGTTGGCGGTCGCGACACTAGGACTAGCCTGACATGTTTCCATGGATCGTGGATTTTCAGAGGGACATCTACTTTGCGTTCGCCGAGCACATCAAGGCGTTCGCAGGTAGTGGAAGCTGGATTGCCTTTCTGACGTTCCTGCCCATGGGTATCCTGTTTGGCTCGGTTCATGCGATGACGCCTGGGCACAGCAAGATGATACTCGCCAGCTACCTAACCGGGTCGTCGGCAGGGTTGGGACGCGCCCTAGCCACATCAATCGCGTTGTCGTTCACCCACGTCACCATGTCCGTTGCGATCGTTCTCCTATCACTCCCGTTGATCACCATGATGTTTGGTGGAAGCGGTCCTGGATCATCGCCCGTCCTTGAGAATGTCAGTCGGGGAATGCTCGGAATCATCGGGGTCTGGATGATCGTTCGGGCCCTGTCTCGGCGCAAACATGAACATCATAAACGCGAAGGATTGATGGTGGGGATGACGGCGGGGTTGATACCGTGCCCGCTTACACTGTTCGTGATGAACTTCGCGGTGATCCAGCATGTCGCTGTCGTAGGCGTTCTTTTCGCCATCGCCATGATGCTGGGGATTGGTATTACGATGTCAATCGTTGCCTTGGTCTCCGTTGTATTCAGCAAACGCTTGACCAAGCTGATGAACGGAAGACCAGGATTGTTAGAAAAGACCTCAAAGGTTCTCGAAGTTGTGGTTGGATTGATTCTGATGGTAGTCGCCATCATACAGATCGTCGGTTGATCCATAAGCGACGGGAGTGAAAGGCGAAGGCCGCGGCTTCGCGGGTTGGTTTCTAAACGCTTGAAGTCGTTGCGAGATGATACTTGTCGCCTTGGTCGCAGGGCCTTGAAACGGTGTGAGCGCAATCAGGTGAGCATCAGCCTTGACATCCATGTGTTACGGTGCAAATTCTTTTGCTTATGGGGTAGCGATCTCCCCACGAGGCTACGGCCAAAGAATCGCGTCCTTTGAACCCGAGAAACCGGAGGGACGCGCTATGCCGTCATTTCTTGAAATTACATCCGACAAGCTGAATCGCATCATCGGCACGCCGAACGCGCCGACGATCATCGACGTCCGCAACGACGAAGATTTCGCTACCGATCCCCGCCTCATACCGGGGTCGGTGCGTCGCGATTACCGCACCGTTACAGAATGGGCCCAAGAGCTGAATGGGCCGTCCGTCGTTCTCTGCCAGAAAGGCCAGAAGCTTGGCCACGGCGTTGCCGCTTATCTTCGGGCCGCTGGCAAGGTTGCAGAGGTCCTCGAAGGTGGATTTGAGGCATGGCGTGACTCAAAGGCCGCACTTATCCCTGATGAAAGTCTGCCAGTCCGTGACAGCCGTGGGCGGACTGTGTGGGTCACTCGTTCGCGGCCGAAGATCGACCGGATTGCCTGTCCCTGGCTGATCAGGCGCTTCATTGACCCGTCAGCGGTATTCCTGTTCGTGCCTGCTGCGGAAGTGTCGGCAGTTGCGGACCGTTTCAATGCCACACCCTTTGACATTGAAGAGGTATATTGGAGTCACCGCGGCGAGCTTTGCACCTTCGACGTCATGGTCGGGGAGTTCGGCCTCGGGACTGAACCCATGCTCCGCCTTGCGACGATCGTTCGGGGAGCAGATACGTCGAGGCCGGACCTAGCCCCCGAAGTTCCAGGCCTGCTGGCGGCATCGCTCGGTCTTTCGCGGATGTTCAACGACGATCTTGAGCAACTCGAAGCGGGTATGACGCTCTACGACGCCTTCTACAGATGGTGCCGCGATGCCACCGACGAGACCCACAACTGGCCCAATCCGAGGAAGGTATAAGATCATGACCGACCTCGCAAAGACCAATGTGCGCCTCGACGCACCCAGTGATGATGTCGTCCCGCTTTCCGAAGCCGTGAAGGTATGGGTCCGTGTCGCAGCTCTCAGTTTCGGCGGTCCTGCCGGGCAGATCGCGGTGATGCACCGCATCGTTGTCGATGAAAAACGCTGGGTGGGGGAGCATCGCTTCCTCCACGCGCTCAATTACTGCATGCTTCTTCCGGGGCCGGAGGCCCACCAGCTCGCCATCTATATCGGCTGGCTTCTGAACAAGACCAGGGGCGGCATCATCGCGGGTATGCTGTTCGTTCTGCCGGGTTTCCTCTCCATCCTGGCGCTCAGCTACATCTATGTAATCTTCGGCGACGTCACCGCGATCGAGGGCATGTTCTTCGGCCTCAAATGCGCTGTCCTTGCCGTCGTCATCCAGGCTGTCTTCCGGATCGGCAGCAGGGCACTCAAGAACAAGGTGATGGTCGCGCTGGCGGTAGCCGCGTTCGTTGCAATATTCCTTCTCCATGTGCCGTTTCCGCTCATCATCATCGCTGCCGGCATTGTCGGCTATGTCGGAGGAAGGGCGGGCTTCGCCGCGTTCAAAGCTGGCGGCGGCCACAAGTCCGGATCGGGCAGGATACTCGAAGACAGGGATTCCGTGCTCGGTGAAGATATCCCGCCTCACGCCAAGCCCAACCTCATATGGTCGCTGAAGACCTCAGGCGCTCTGGCGGTACTCTGGCTCATTCCGGTCGCAGCACTCGTCCTCACGCTCGGTTGGGACAATGTATTCTCGAAGATCGGCTTGTTCTTCAGCCAGATGGCTGTCGTGACATTCGGTGGGGCCTATGCAGTCCTGGCTTATGTCGCGCAGGCTGCCGTGGAAAACTACGGCTGGCTTCGTCCAGGCGAAATGCTCGATGGGCTCGGGATGGCGGAGACGACTCCCGGTCCTCTCATCATGGTCACGCAGTTCGTCGGCTTTCTGGCTGGTTACCGCGATCCAGGAACGTTGTATCCGCTGACGGCCGCGACGGTCGGCGCGATCCTGACGACGTGGGTCACGTTTCTGCCGAGCTTCCTCTGGATTTTCGCAGGAGCGCCATTCATCGAGAAGATGCGCGGCAACTCGGCGCTAGGCGGCGCGATGTCAGCAATCACTGCCGCTGTGGTTGGCGTTATTCTCAACCTGGCTGTCTGGTTCGGGCTTCACGTGCTATTTTCCGAGGTCAGGCCCACTGCGCTTGGCCCGCTAAGACTGGACGTGCCCGTGCTCGGGTCGCTGATACTGCCATCTCTGATCCTGACGATCTTGGCTGCCTTCGCCATCTTCCGGCTCAAGCTGTCGGTCATCACGACCTTGGCCATATCGGCCTTGCTAGGAATCGGCTGGAAATTGGCGTTGGCTTGAAGCATCCGCCCTGATGTCATTCGTTTCGGGAGGATGTCAGGGCGGTTCTGTGCTTCGCAGGAGAGACGGTATTCCAGCGGCCATATGAGTGTTGTCGTCCTTGGGCCGTTAGGCATGCTGCCTGGCATTTACCCATCCCCAGAAGCAGCCATCGGAGCTGCCGCCGAAGACTATAGGATCAATACCGAGGCAAAGCCCATAATTCAGAAAAACGCGTCGGCTTCGCTCATGTAGCCAGATTCAGCGCGGGGACGTCGGAATCCATAGTCTGGCGTACGTCAAGGAGACCACTCATGATTAGTTGCCTGATGTGGGGATGTGAGAGTTTTAATTGACTACCGGAGCCATATATCCTTTCAGCCTCGGAGGCTGCCTCTGCTCGACTGAGTAGTGTACGATAGGTTTCTAATTGGTCTGGAGTCGCGGTAGTTATGATGGTCGCATGGTTACGATTTATCTGGGTGACCAGCGTGCGAACGTTGCCGCATTCCTCGCTGAGGGCCATCGCCTTCAGCATAAAATCCCCTGGATTACCCTGCGTATCGGTGAAATCGTGCATATCGCCCCCATATCCTCCTCTACAGGGTGACGTGCACGTTCCGCCGGCGCAACGGGTACATTGGCTTTGGTCCACGGAGTTGAGAAGCCGATAAACTTGGTCGTTCACCTGCTTACCAAGCTGGCAGGATTACCACATTCGCACGTTGCGCTCCTACGATAGAAGGGCTTCAGATGGACTTCAGGGCAACCCGCTTTTCAAGTTCGACCGCTTGCTCCTTCCGCTCGCTGTAGCGGTCCGTCAGATAGGCCGAGCCATCCCGTGTTAGCAGCGTGAACTTCACCAGCTCCTCGCAGACGTCGACAACGCGGTCGTAGTAGGACGACGGTTTCATCCGGCCGTCGGCGTCGAATTCCTGGTATGCCTTGGCGACCGACGACTGGTTGGGGATCGTGATCATCCGCATCCAGCGGCCGAGGACGCGCATCTGGTTCAGAGCATTGAAGGACTGGCTGCCACCGGAGACTTCCATGATCGCCAGCGTCTTGCCTTGTGTCGGCCGAACCGATCCGAGCGACAGGGGAATCCAGTCGATCTGGGCCTTCATGATTCCCGTCATCGCACCGTGGCGCTCGGGACTGACCCACATCTGGCCTTCCGACCATTGCGACAGCTCGCGTAGCTCCTGCACTTTCGGATGGCTGACCGGAGCCTCGTCGGGAAGCGGCAGTCCCTTCGGATCAAACATCCGCACCTCGCACCCCAACCGCTCGAGCAGACGTCTGGCTTCATGTGCGAGCAGCCGGCTGTAGGAGACCTCCCGGAGCGAGCCGTAGAGGATTAGGATACGCGGCTTGTGAGTCGAAAACGCTGGACGCAACGCGTCGAGGTCAGTTTGGCGAAGATGCCGCTCCTGTAAGGCGGGAAAGGTCTCAGACAATGCGCTTTCCCTCCTGGTCGAGGACCTGCTCGCCGTCTTCCTTGAAGAACGCTCCCTTGAAGGCATCCGGCAGGATGTCAAGGACGAGCTCCGAGGGGCGCGCGAGCCTGGTGCCGAGCGGCGTGACCACGAAAGGCCGATTGATGAGGATCGGGTCCTTTAGCATCGCGTCGAGCAGCTGGTCGTCCGTCAGCTTCGGATCATCGAGACCCAATTCAGCGTAAGGCGTACCCTTCTCGCGGATCGCCTCTCGGACGGTCAGCCCGGCATCGGAGATCATCCTCGCCACCTCGTCGCGCGACGGCGGCGTCTTGAGATACTCGGTGACGGTTGGTTCGATTCCGGCCGCGCGGATCATCTCCAGCGTGTTGCGGGACGTGCCGCAGGCGGGGTTGTGATAGATGGTGACGTCCATTGTCATGTCCTTTCGGTAATGGTGTTCCGCGAGACGGCGGGCGCTGCCTCGTACCAGCCCTTGGTGCGGTTGACGGCCCAGACAACCGTGAGCATCACGGGGACCTCGATGAGCACGCCGACGACCGTCGCCAGCGCTGCGCCGGACTGGAAGCCGAACAGACTGATGGCAGCGGCGACCGCGAGTTCGAAGAAGTTGCTGGCCCCGATCAGTGCCGAAGGCCCGGCCACGCAATGGCGCTCGCCCGACATTCGGTTCAGGAGATAGGCCAGCCCTGAGTTGAAGTAGACCTGGATGAGGATGGGAACAGCCAGCAGTGCTATGATCGTCGGCTGCGTGATGATCTGCTCGCCCTGGAAGCCGAAAAGGAGAACGAGCGTCGCGAGCAGGGCGACAAGCGAAAGCGGCTGCAGCTTCGCCAGCGTGGCGTCCAGCGCCTTCGTCGTGCCGTCGGCGGTCAGCCGCCCTCTCAAGACCTGGGCGATGATGACTGGGACGACGATATAGAGGACGACCGACAGAACGAGGGTGTCCCACGGCACTGTGATCGCCGACAGCCCAAGTAACAGCCCGACGATCGGCGCGAAGGCGACGACCATGATCGCATCGTTGAGTGCGACCTGGGAAAGCGTGAACAGCGGCTCGCCGCGGGTCAGGTTGCTCCAGACGAAGACCATCGCCGTACAGGGCGCAGCCGCAAGGATGATCAGGCCAGCGATGTAGGAGTCGATCTGGTCGGCTGGCAGATAAGGACGGAACAGCCAGCCCACGAACAGCCATCCGAGCAGCGCCATGGAGAACGGTTTGATGGCCCAGTTGATGAACAGGGTCACGCCGATGCCCCGCCAGTACGTGCTGACCCGCGCCAGCGAGCGGAAGTCTATCTTGATGAGCATCGGGATGATCATCAGCCAGATCAGGATGGCGACGGGCAAGTTCACATTCGCGACCTCTGCCGTGCCTATGACTTGGAAAACGCCGGGTATCAGGTGGCCGAGGGCGACGCCGACGACGATGCAGAGGAAGACCCAGATGGTCAGATAGCGTTCAAACGTGGACATCAGGCCGACTTTCCCTGGCTTGGTGTCGAACCTTCCATCGCGCCGATCTGGCTGAGCTTCGTTTCGAGCGCCAGGCGGTCGATCGAGGCCAGCGGAAGACTGACGAAGGCCATGATGCGGTTTTTCAGGAAGCGGGCCGCCGTTGCAAAGGCGCGCTGGATTTCGGTTTCGGAACCGACAACCGCAGCCGGGTCTTCGACACCCCAATGCGCCGTCATCGGATGTCCGATCCAGATCGGGCAGGCCTCACCGTGGGCGTTGTCGCAAACGGTGAAGATGAAATCCATTTCGGGCGCGCCGGGTTCGGCGAAGACATCCCAACTCTTGGACGAGAAGCCAGTCGCCGGATAGCCGAGTGCGTCCAGTTCCTTCAGAGCATGCGCATTAACTTCGCCCTTCGGCTGGCTTCCCGCGGAAAAGGCTCGGAAGCGCCCGCCGCCTTCCTTGTTGAGGATGGATTCGGCGAGAATAGAACGTGCGGAGTTGCCCGTGCACAAGAAGAGCACGTTGTAAGTCTTGTCGATCATGGTCGTTTTCCGTGGTTAGGTCGGAGGTCTGTTGAGTTTCATGATTGTGGCCGATGCCGGGCAGATGCCCGAAAGCTGACGGGTTTCGAGAACGGCAGGCGGCACATCGCCTCGATTGACGACGATGAAACCGAGATTCTCGAAAAATGGAGCGGCTGAGGTGGTCGCCAGGAAGACCGTCGAGGTAGAGTTGACGGCTTTCAGCATCTCTCTGGTCAACGATCTTCCAAGTTCCTTGCCACGATACTCGGGCAGGATGACCACCGATCTGAGAAGCACGTCGTCGCCGCACGTCTCGATGCCTGCATAGCCTACCGTACCGCCATCTGATGAAACCGCCTTGAAAAACGAGCGCCCAGCGTCTTCGAGGTCTTCGGTCGGAAGACCGGAAGCCGAAAGTGCCACTTTCAGTTCAGGATCGCTTCCAAGGACTGGCTCCAACCTGGTGTCGCTCATGACGGCTTCACCTCGGGAGCACAGCAAGGCGTAAGTTCGGCGATCAGTGGTGCACAGAGTTCGGTTGAGCCGCCGCAGCAGTCTTTCAAAAGGAAGAGAGTCAGATTGCGTAACCCCTCCAGATCAGCTCGATAGATGATCGAACGGCTTTGCCTCTCATTTGTCACGAGGCCCGCTCGCGTCAGTGTCGCGAGATGAGCGGACATGGTGTTCTGCGGAACGTCGAGAAGTCGTGCCAGTTCGCCAGCTGGCACGCCCTCTGGCTCATGCCTGACAAGAAGCCGGAATGTATCCATTCTGGTAGATTGGGCGAGGGCAGCAAGCGCCACAATTGCTGTGTCTTTTTCCATGTATCGACAATACTGGATATATGGATTTTTTGTCAACGCCTTTAAACTACGACCTTCTGAAGTGCTTTCGTCTTATATTTTCGCCTAAGTCATGGCTGGAAGTGGACATTATCAAATCTGTTCTCTAATTGTTCACGCATGAAAAATCTTACCCGCCTCATACGAATAGGTTGATCTCCGCCCGCCGTGACATTCGCGGCGACGAGCAACTGTGTTTTGTTGAGGTTTTAGAAAATGGGTATCGCACAGCGCGCGAAGTCGCTCCGCGCAAGCCGTCATTCCGCTTCCATCCGTACGCTCTATCCAATGGCCACCGTTAAATGCGATGGCCCCCCAGTCTTCCGATCACAGGCGGCGCGTGATGCTGCCTGCCTGTTTGACGTCAACCCATCAATCACGTCATGGCACTGCATGCCACTCTCGCTCGATTACGGTGGTGGCGTCCACGTCCCTGATTTTGGTATTCTCGACGATGATGGCGGGCGCTTGTTAGTCGATGCGTCCGACAGGGTGATGCCGGTCGCCGTAGGCAGGATCGATGCCGCAGCCCAAAACCATGGCGTCAGATATCGACGACTGGTCGCCGATGAAGTCTACGAGGGCCCACGCCTTCAGAATGCAAAAGACCTGCTCAGGTACGGCAGTGCAGTTCTGGCGCTCGGTGACCGTTTGCGGTTACTCGCCGTCTTGGAAGAGCACGGCAATCTGACGATCGCCGAATGCCTGACAGTTTTTACCGAAACCAAGCCAGTTGCCGGACTGGCCCAGATGATCTTGCGCGGTTTCGTCGAAGTCGATCTCGATACGGAATTACTCGGCCCCGGGACAATGGTGCGGCGGATACGGACCTGACCGCCCGTAATCGTCATCATCATTCCCAGTGTTCCGAGGCATACATGCAGTCTTATAGCGATAACCTAATCGCCAATCGCGATCCGTTCCATAGCTCGAAGTACGAGCTTACCCTGCCGACCCATCTAGCCATCATCGCAATGTCGAGATCGATCCGCCAGTTCCTGAAAAGGCGATCGTCGTTCGTCGCAGTTTTCGTCATGCCGCCGAAGGCAGACATCCATGCCTACAAGATGGCCGCGAAATGGTTGCTTGAGGGGACTGTGCCGGTTGGTGGCGAACACGGCAACAACTACGTTCTCGTCATCGGCGAAGAGACCGAACTTGCCGACGATTTCCAGGCGTTCAGAAAACTTCGAGAACTCAAGCGGGCGATCATTCTTCTCCAGGACGAGGAGCTTCTGTCTGACGAGGTCCGCATCGTCGCTGATATCGTGGTCTCTTTGGCCCTACCGGCTCCGAACGATTATCGGATCGCGGCAGAGCGAATGAGGCTCGGGACTATCACGAGTGCCGATGCTGATTTTTTGGCGAAACAATCCCCTAAACGGGTCGAACTCGGTTGGCGGCGCGGGCGATCCGTGGCCGTGAGCATCGGGCGTCTCCGTCGGTATCCTCATATCGAGAATGGAAAGCGCACTTCTGACTCCTTGTCGATGGGGCCAACCTTGCACGATTTGTCTGGATACGGTGAGGCTAAAGCCTGGGGCCTCGAACTTGCCGAAGACCTGGCCGCATGGAAAGCATTTGACCTTGGGTGGGACGCCGTCGATCGCGGCGTCCTGCTGTCAGGCCTTCCAGGATCGGGCAAGACATCCTACGCGGCGGCTCTAGCAAGGACCTGTAACATTCCCCTAATCCTCGGGTCGGCGGCTAGATGGCAGGCGACGGGTCACCTCGGCGATATGCTGAAGGCAATGCGCAAAGCGTTTGCCGAGGCTGCGCGGCAGGCACCCTCGATCCTTCTGATTGATGAATTCGATAGTTTCACCAGCCGCGACGACAGAACAGGCAATAGCAACGACAACTACCATCGACAGGTGATCAACGCCCTTCTGGAACTTTTGGACGGCGCACAATCACACGAAGGCGTTATCGTGATCGGTGCGACGAACAACCCGGAGATTATCGATCCGGCGCTTCTTCGGGCAGGCCGCCTGGAACGCCATTTCGCCATTCCTCTTCCGGATGAAGCGGCACGCCATGACATTTACCGTTTCTATCTCCGGGGAGACCTTGCAGACGAAGCGTTGGACGACGTGGTGTCGGCAAGCGACGGCTGGTCTGGTGCCGATATCGAACGGTGTGTCCGTGACGCCCGTCGCTACGCGCGACGCGCGAAACGACAGATGGTTCTTACTGATCTCATCGCAGCCTTGCCGCCCGTTGTGCCGATCCCCATGACGGTACAGCGCTGCGTCGCTGCCCACGAACTCGGACATGCTATTCTCGGTGTTCTGCTCGAGGCCGATCCGTTGGTGTCGGTCTCGATCGAGAAAGCCATTCAGACTGATAGCCGATCACGATCCCTGGGTTACACGGCGTTCGAGGAGCGGCTGTTCAGTCGAAAGACTTCGACGTATTTTCGAAACAAGATCGCCACGCTTCTGGGTGGTATCGCAGCCGAAGAAGTGTTGTTCGGTGAATTCGGTAGTGGTGCTGGTGGCGATCCATCGGCGGACCTCAACCGCGCAACTGATCTGGCGACGATGATGGAAACGAGGTGGGGTCTTGGGAAAACGCTGTCTGTCGAACCTGGCGACAGTCCACGTGAATTGTCGGCATTCCGTCACCGCCGGAAGGCTCTCAGCAAATCAGTCGAGGCGACATTGCAGGCGGAGTTTCGGCGGGCGAAATCCCTACTCGAAGAACATAGGGATGCCCTTCTCGATCTTCATGTCGGTCTTCTGCGGGAGGGCAGTTTGGCCGCCGCGGTGGTCAGAGCTGCCGTAGAAAGGAGCGAGAGCTTCGGTCTACCTCATAAAGCCAAAACCGCTGGATACGAACTCGGGTAATGAAGGTGGCGTCATTCCGTAATCGTTGTTGGGTATCACAGCGTGGCATGGAACGTGCCAATGAACTTCAACGGGGTGAAAAACGCCTGGCAACGGGAAGTACCTGTCGATCAGGATGAAATCTTTCACGTTGAACGACGCGATCGGCATCTGATGGGTGATCGACAGAGCCGCGAACAGGAGATCGTGTCCGATCTTATCTTTCTTCTGCTCTGGACTTGGCACATATAGATGTCGGAGGGGGCCGACGGTGGTCATTTCTGCATAGAGATTGGCGGCTTTGGCTGTGAGTTCGGCGAACTGGAAGTCCACGGAGAGGATGTCATCAATCCAGTTGTGGAGTCGTTGCGCTTTTTGTGGATCGTGTTTCAAGGCCAGATGGGCACCCCGCCTCAACTCTGCTATAGCGGGGAACGAGATGGCGAGTGAATCTGCTCCCATGGCTTTCATCCAGGCACGCAACCCTGGCGGAGGTCGTTGCAAACCGGCATTGCTCAGGATGTTCGTATCCAGCAAAAAAATGGGGCCTGCCATTTCGAAACCCTCGGACGTAAACGGAATCACCAAAGGTCGTAACCGGCATGTGCCGGTTTTCCGTAAACGTCGAAGTATAGAAGTCGTAATTCGAAAATTGGAGAGACGGTGACGATGTCACGAACCTGGACGATCGATGAAGCATCTGCCGACCTGCCGAGCCTTCTGGAAGCGGCACGCACGTCGTCGCAATACATCATTGTCCCCGATGGCAAGTTCGAGGTGTTGTTCAGGCAAACAGGGCGAAAATCCCTAGACGATATCTTGGAAAAGGAAGGGCCGTTGAAGTCACGGGATATCGACGGTCTATAGTACAGGATGACTATAGCGCCGTAATGGTGGGGTAGTCTCGTGAAGAGCTAGGTTCCGTCATCCTCTGAACATTGACTAAGCATGATCATTCGCGAAATCTATGTCGAATATCGCGAAGGTGATTCTTGATGTCGAGGGACGATTTGAGCGGAACTAAGCATTATTTTGGAAGTTCCGAGACAGAGCGGAAACTGGACTGTCTTCGGCGATATCTCGAAGCATATTCGATCGCTCTTCAAAACAAGAAATTTTATCGTCTCTATATCGATGCTTTTGCAGGCACTGGGAGCCGGACTGAAACACGAGCTGTTCTGCCGTTTATGGGTGATGGAGAGCAATCTGTTATCGAAGTCACGACCCCTGGAAGTGCCCGTATCGCCCTTGAGACAAAACCGGGATTCCACCATGTGGTCTTAATCGAGAAAGACCCCGTAAAAATAGATGCTCTCAATAGTGTACTCAGTGAGTACCCGGGAAACAGGGCGTGGGTTCGAGCGGGAGACGCTAACCAAATCGTTCAGAGAATTTGTGGACGATTTCAAGACGAGAAGAGGCTCCGAGGTGTAATCTTTCTCGACCCTTACGGCATGGAGGTCGCTTGGGAAACAGTCGAAGCAGTTGCGAACACGGAAGCGTTGGACTGCTGGTACTTTTTTCCGCTGTCGGGTTTGTACCGAAATGCCCCTAAGGATGCCGACCGATTTGATGATGGAAAAATCACAGCTCTGAACCGCGTTTTTGGTACGGACGCCTGGAGAAAGGACTGGTATGAGGTCGGCCCTCAAACAGATATGTTTGGCAGACTCGATGAACGACGAATTGCGACCGTGGATCGCATCGAGGAGTGGGTGAGGCTTCGGCTGAAAAGCGTATTCAAGGGCGACGTTTTGAGGCCTATGCGTTTACACCATCCAAATGGTGCACCAATGGCATCTCTTTTCTTCGCAATCTCCAACCCAAATAGGGCAGCGGTGAAATTGGCAACTGATATTGCAGCTCATATTCTAAAGCTGGGCATTTCATCCCAGGTTCGTTGACGGTAAATGCGACCTGCCGCCTTTTTATTTTTCCCGCCCCATTGTTTGAAGAAGAACGCGGTACTTGCTGCCCCGCACATGGAAAAAATTTCATCAATCCATTTCGGGTCCATAGGCCGCGCTTGGGGGCCGGATTCTCCACCGACAATAGCCCAGTGAATCCCCTGCAGGTCACCGCCGGATACTGATCCGATCAAGGGTTCAAAGGACACAAACTTAATACGGGCAGGCACTCGGCGGAGATCATCAATGCGGTGTAAAACTCGATTGTCTTCTACACTCGCACCAAGCCAGACGTTGGGGAGAACATCAAAATCCTCATTCAAAACGGCAGCCATTCGGTCTGGGCGCTTCGTCAATATTTGGAAAGTGTGTCGCTTGGAACGCGCCATCGCATCCCAGACCTTACGAATGAAGGCGACTGGGACGTCCGGATGAAATAGATCAGACATTGAATTTACAAAAACATTGCGTGGGCGCGCCCAAGTCTCGGGTATCAAAAGAGCTGACTCATCCAGATACAAATCGCCTGTCCATTTCGCGCGACCGCCACTTTTGCGCGTTAGACCTTTGTACTTCTCCAGACCCATTGCCTCGAGACGAGCCGCCATTCGCATTGCGTAGCAGTTCGTACAGCCAGCACTCATGATCGAGCATCCAGCCACGGGATTCCAAGTTGCGTCAGTCCACTCGATTGATGTGTCGGCCATGCGCTCCATCCGATTTTGCGAAACTGTTTAAACCAAAGTGGTTGAAAGACGGTTTAGCAACTGGGGCGGTTATGCGTCTGCAAAATGATATTGTGACGTCGCGTCTTTGACGCACGATATAACTCGCGCCTATAGGTGATACTTGGTTCAATAATATGGCACATCATGACGCTCGAAGAATTTACCGCGCAATTGAACGGCTCCACTTTCTGGAAAGAGTTTACGTTCTCGCAGAACCAGTTCTCACCAAAGCCTGGTCAGGAACTGGAACTGGCCGATAGCTTCGTATGGCTTGGGGACACGGCTTTCATCATGCAAATGAAAGAGCGGGCCGAACCGAAGGATGATGCCGACGTTGAGAAGCGGTGGTTCAAAGACGCAGTCCTCAAAACCGCCGTTAAGCAGATCAAGGACTCGCTCCGTTTTCTCAGGGAACATAAGTCGATATCCATCACGAACGAACGCGGGCAAAGTTACGACGTTACGGCGGAGAACGTCCGGCATATCGAGAAGATCATCCTCTATGCGGGATCGCCCGCACTACCGGCTGATTGCCGCAGCTTGCGTTTCCATATTAGTCAGACAGCTGGCTTCATCCACGTTTTCGAGCGAGAGGACTACCGCGGTATCGTCCAAACCCTAGCCGTCCCCGAGGAAGTTCGTCGGTATCTCCAGTATCGAGAAATGAGCTTGATCGAGCTTTCGAAGACGAGGACGGAGGTCATCGAGGCCGACATCGTCGCGGGCTACCTCTCGGACGAAGCGATTCCGTCTCCGTTATCCCATAAGGCGCTGGCACGTCTCGTTGACGATTCCCATCACGCTGATATCTCTCCTGTGATGAATCGCCTCGCAGACCATATCCAAAACCCGGATGGCAGCTCCGATTATGCACGCATAATGCTTGAGTTCGCCAAGCTGCCGAGGTCTGGCTGGAGGGCGGCGAAGCAGAGATTAGACCTCGCCATCTCGCAAGCTCAGAACGGAGAGTTCGAGCGCCCCTACAGGTTTCACTATCCGACGACCGATTGCAGCTTCATGTTTTCGCCGATGGTTCCAGGCATGCCAACGACTGGTGCCGACGGAGAAACCGCGAGGAGAACCGGACTACAGAACCTCACCGCCGTCGCAAAGTATCTCGGCAAAACAGCGAAAGGTGTTGGGGTCATCGTGTCTAAAGATGGTGAATACCTCCATCTCGACTGGTGCCTAATTGATCAGCCGTGGGAATACGACCCCGACCTTGAGGCTCACATTGCGCGGAGCAATCTGTTTGGTGCCGTCAGGGAACAAAAGGTCGACGGGTACTACTTCGCCAACAAATAGCGCTAACAGTCATTTCTAGCCGTAGGCGGAGGAACAACCAACGGGTTGTCGGCTTCGGGGGCTGGTTGTGCTTCCTTTATAAAGCCTAACCGCCTGGAGACGCTGAAGAATAAATCACGCCTATCGCCATGAGAAAACTGTTCTTCGGAAATGCAGTGTGACCGCGAGACCGTGTGTTGTGAGCGGAAAGTCGAACATGCCCAATTCAAATGCCGCGAGTTGACCCAATCAGTCAGCGCAGGGACAAACCAAACCCGCGTAATCAAGTCGGAAAATATGGATAGGGAAATATCTGTTTATTGGTTTTGGCGACCCCTGCAGGACTCGAACCTGCGACCTACTGCTTAGAAGGCAGTTGCTCTATCCAGTTGAGCTAAGGGGCCGTCACACCGGGCAATCGATGCTCCGGCAAAAACTTTGGTCGTCGTGTTTCAGTGCGTCCAGGGCTGGGTGCGGTTGAAACGGAAATTGTCGGTGTAGGAAACCACCTTGCGGGTCGCTTCCTTCGGCAGAATGACGCGGTATTCGATGCCCTTGCGCTGTGCATAGGCTTCGGCCTGTTCCTGCGTCTCGAATGTCAGCTTGACCTGCTGTTTCATGTCGGAACTGGAGGTGTAGCCCATGATCGGGTCGATCTTGCGCGGAACTTCGGCGTCGAATTCCAGAACCCAGACATTGGTCTTCGCCGTGCCGGATTGCATGGCGGTTTTTGCAGGGCGGTAAATCTTCGCAGACATGTCGAAACTGCTCCGGTTGGGCGGCGGGGCATGGCACCCCGGATTATTCTTCACGTACCTGAATAGAATAACCAAATCGTGTCAGGAACGTTGAATTTGGAATGGACTGACTTCCCGTGAGAGTCAAGATGATTATCCCCTCGCTTTCCCCTGGCGATCTTCCCACGCCGGCACCGCGCTCTGCCGATCGAGACAATGGCTGAACAAAGATGAATTTCCCTGTTGCGGACTTCAGGTGAACCGTGTATTCCCCAGCCATCGCCTCGGCGGAGTGTAGCGCAGTCTGGTAGCGCATCTGGTTTGGGACCAGAGGGTCGGGAGTTCGAATCTCTCCACTCCGACCATTTTAAAGCAAAACATCAGCTTTCCGGCGTAACCCCTTCAAACAAGCGTCTGTTCAGTCTGTTGATGGTCCGGCCAATGTGCTTTCGGCCGTGCCGATTATCATGACATTGCCGCGCCAGGCCACTGCGCTGCCGATCCAGCTGCGGGCCCAGACGACGGGCATGATCATATCCCGGGCGATCATGGCGGGCAGCGTATGGAGGGATAGCGGCCAGCGGTTGAGGGCTGCGAGCACCAGTTCCGGGACATACATGATGGCAAGCACGGCAAAAGCGGTGATGGCGAGGTTCATGTCCATCATCGCAGCGGCAGCGAGCGCAAGGAGGAGCGGGGGAAGCGCGCCGGTCAGGATTTCCGGTGCGAAATATTGCGGGAAGGTCACACGCCTCAGTCGCGCCCAGCGGGTCTGGCGCGACCAGATTTCACTGGGGTGGCGCTGGCCGAGCGGCTGTTCGAAAGGCGGCGAGACCAGATGCACCTTGCGGCCGGCGTTTCGGACCAGTTTGGTCGAGGCGGCGTCTTCGGCGATTTCGGCGGCGAGTGCCCGGATGCCGCCGTGGTCTTCCAGGAAGGGCTTGTTCCACAACATCGACTTGCCCTGTGCGAAACCGATGCCGATCGCTTCCGCGGCATATTGCCAACGGCCCTGCGAACCGTTGAGGAAGGCGCATTCCACATGCGCCCAGAAGCCCGCCGGACGTGAGCCGAGGGGCGGCGAGCAGACCAGCCCGCTATCCGGCCGCCAGGCCGACATCATGGTCGCTATGTAGGATTTCGGCATCAGCACGTTCGAATCGGCAAGGATGACCCATTCATGCCGGGCGGCGCGCCAGCCCTTGACGCAATTGTTCAGCTTCGGATTGGCGCTGATACGGTCGTCGCCGAGGAGCACCTGCGCCGGGATCGCCGGGAAGGCGGCGCTCGTCCGGCGCACCTCGTCGATTACCGGATCGAATTCATCGGCAACGCAGAACAGCAATTCATAATCCGGCCAGTCGAGTTCAAATGCCCGCAACAACGTCAGCGACGTGAAGTTTTCCACGCCGCGCAGGGGCACCACGATCGAGACAGGCGGCTTTTGTCGCACAAGCGCGTTTTCCGTGTCGCGCCGCCTCAGGCGCCAGCCGGCGAGAACAATGCCGAGAAGATTGAAGGCAAGCAGCAGAATTGCGCAAAGGGCAAAGACAGTTTCCATGCTGGCCAGTTCCACTCCCTAGCTTCCGGCGGTTCACCCCGCCAACCGATTCCATGGAATTCGTCTTTGCCGATTATAACGTTTAGGTGACAGTTACATGTCATCATCGGCAGGGCGGGCAGGCTATGTGGTGCGGGAAACGGCGCTCAAGCATCTGGCGTGCCGCAAAGAAAAGCCCTTCGCGGAGAAGGGCCCAATCGTCACCATGGCATGAACTTTAGTGGATGTTCAGAATATGTGCGTGACTGCTTGCGACGAGAAACGATTCCCGGGCTTTTTCGATGTCGCACCTGCCGGCGATCGCATCGAGGCAGTTTCTTCGCGCTTCTTCATATTCCGGCCCATGTTCTTCTGGCCAGCGGTACATCAGCATGTCCAGCGCCACCAACGGGCTGTAGATTTCCACGGCTACGCACAGCGGCAGGTGGATGGCAACGGGCTTCATCCACGAGGCATGGTGACACGGCTCCGTTCTGTTAATCAGCATGTCATTCCTCCCTGTTTTCCGCGCCTTCATGGCGGTTTTCATTCCCATGCGCGTAATGCCCGCCTCACGAAATGGTTCCCGATCACCTAAAATGTGATCGATTGGGGGGTTCCAATTTTCCAAGATGAATGGAAGATGAACAGAATGATGAACCGGAGATGAACAAAACCGCCGCTGGCGCGTTGTAATGTCCATAAGAAGGAGAACCCACATGTTCAATTTGTCAGGCATTCAGGAAAGCTTCTTCGGAGACCGCATGGCGGGTGTTTGCCAGGCGATCACCTCGGCTCTGGCCTTCGAAACAGGTCTCGAAAAGTCGCGTATTTCGGCAAGTGTTGAAAACGACGTGATCTATCTGGAAGGCACGGCTGATTCGGTCGAGGCGATCGATATCGCCATCAACCTTGCCGCTTCGATCTCCAATTGCCGGATTCTGAGCCATATCGAGCCGGTTTACTGAACATTGCACCAGCCGGGCGAAACATCGTCCGGCACTATTCAGATGCAATAACGCGGCAACGTTATTTCCGGTTGCCGATTTGCCCACTGCGGACCACATCGCCCGGCTTGATGCCATAACGTTTTGCGGTGCCGCCATTCAATTCAAGCACAAATTTAACCGGACCACGGGAGCTGATGATCGCTTCCGAATGCGGAACTGCGTTTTCGTGAATATGGGTGATACGCCCGTCGCGGGCGATGAACAGCATGTCGAGCGGGATGAGCGTGTTGCGCATCCACATGGCCACGTCGCGTTCCTGGCCGAAATCGAACAACATGCCGCTTTCAAGCGGCATGGCTTTGCGGAACATCAGCCCCTGTTCGCGCTGGGCATTGCTAAGGGCCAGCTCCGCCGTGAAATCGTGGTTTTTTCCTGAAGCGGTTTCGATCGTCAGTGGCTCGGACGTGAAGGTCTGTTGCTGAGCCTGAACAATGCCTGCGAACGAGAAAAAAAGAAGCGCCATAACGGCGCTCTTCATTATTTTAGGCAACAGGCCGGCCATCAGTGCGACATCCCGACTGAGACCGGGTTGTCGGGGTGAATTTCAGCCGCCATCAAACCCTTGTCGCCATCGCCGAAACGCACCAGCACCACCTGGCCCGGGCGCAGTTCCGTCAGGCCGAAACGACGCAGCGTTTCCATATGCACAAAAATGTCTTCCGTTCCTTCGCCACGCGTCAGGAAGCCGAAACCCTTGGTGCGGTTGAACCACTTGACGATGGCGCGCTCCAGCCCGCTTGAGGGTGTGACCTGCACATGGGTGCGCACCGGCGGCAGCTGCGAGGGGTGAACGGCGGTCGATTGATCCATCGACAGGATGCGAAAAGCCTGGAAGCCGCGGTCACGACGCTGGATGAGGGCGACGATGCGGGTGCCTTCGAGAATGGTCTGGTATCCGTCCCGGCGCAGGCAGGAGACGTGCAGCAGCACATCCTGCGTGCCGTTATCGGGCACGATGAAGCCGAAACCCTTGGCGACGTCGAACCATTTCACGACGCCGGTAATTTCGGTCAGGTCCACGGCATCGCCCGAAAGGTCCTCGACATCGACTATCGTTTTCGATGACATCCTATCAGCCATATCCTGCCAACCCCTCGATTACGCGCCATACACCGGTCAACTGATTCCTGTGTACCAGATTAACATCTTGGTAACGGTTCCACGCAAGCCCTAGTTTTTGATTTGCGCAGCTGCTTTTATGTCGCCGTCCTTGTCCGGGGCTTGCGATCATGCGTTTAACGGCTCCGGACCCGTGTATTGGAGAGGAAGAAAATGCGGTATCTGCACACAATGGTTCGTGTCAAAGACCTTGGCGAATCAATGAAATTCTATTGCGACCTCATGGGTCTCGAGGAAATACGCCGAATCGAAAACGAAAAAGGCCGATTCACTCTGGTTTTTCTTGCCGCGCGTGATGACATTGCTGTGGCCAGGGAAAAAAAGGCGCCGAGCCTCGAACTCACGTATAATTGGGATACCGAGGATTACACCGGCGGCCGCAATTTCGGCCATCTGGCTTACGAGGTCGACAATATCTACGACTTCTGCGCCAGGCTCCAGCAGAATGGCATCGTGATCAACCGGCCGCCGCGTGATGGGCACATGGCCTTCGTCCGTTCGCCTGACGGTATTTCTTTCGAGATTCTGCAGAAGGGCGAAAGCCTCGCACCAGCCGAACCGTGGATATCTATGCAGAATACCGGTTCCTGGTAAGGGATTTTCCCGGCCAACAGCGGCGTTTTCGGGCGCTCTTGCCTTATCCTGATGGGATGAGGCATATTCCGCGAATCAAAACGGCCCGTTCCGTTTTGGGGAAAGCACACGATTCCGTTCCCGTGCTGCTGTTGGAAATGCAAGATACGGAGGCCACTCATGAAAACTGTCGAGGGCGCGAAAGGACGCGTTTCCTGTCAGCGTCTCGTTATTGCGGTTTCGTTGCTCGGGCTTTCCGGCTGCGTTTCGGCGGTGACGGATGATGAGATGGCCGCCAATACCAAGAAGCCGGAAATTGCCGCGCAACAATCGTCGCAGACGGCCGCAACGGCCGTCGCCGCGACCGCGGCTGGCGCTCAGCCGGGGCATTATGTGGACCCTGCCGTTGCATCGGCGTCCGGTGGCGCCGTGCCGGCTCAGCCGCAGGCGCCGGGTGGCCCGGCGCAGGGTTATGGTGCCGCCGCCGATATTGGCGGGCTGACGACACAGCCAACAGCAATTTCCGCCGGCACATCCAGCATCTATTCCACCGCTCGTGCGGTAACCCCTTCCGTAGCGGCAGACGGTTCCGTCGCCGCCCCATCGCAGAAGATCATTCCCGCCGTCAGCAGCGTTTATTCAGCGCCGGCGCAGCCGCAACTCCAGCCGCAGCCTGTCTCCGCGCCAGTTCCGGTGCCCGAACAGCACAGCGAAAACCGCCAGCCTGTTCCCACACCCGCGCCGCAACAGCTTGCAGCCGCTGCCGCTGCGCAACCCGCGACAAACGTGGTGCCCGCAGGTGAGAAACAGGAAGCAGGTGAGAAACAGGAAAGCGAAGGCACAGGCGTAACGCTTGCGGCATTTTTTGCCGGAGCCGCCAAAAAACGGCTGCCGAAAATGATCGAGAACGGTACCGCTGCAAATACCGAGGTTGCGGCGCTATCGGGCGCAACGGACCGAACGATGGGTATTGCGCTTTCGGGTCGCTCGATGATGTCTGAGGAATTCGACGATGCGCATCTCGAAGATGAGGATGACGAACCGACCGGCCTCATGAAGCTGGCGTCGCTTTCCGGCCTGACCCGTGTTTCCCCGAACGGTCTTTTCCTGCAGACGGATCGCGTCGAGGTTGGCTGCTTCAAGCCGGAACTGGTCCGCATGATCAAGGATATCGAGCGGCATTATAACAGCCCGGCGATCGTCACTTCGGGCTATCGTCCGCCAAAGAGCGTGAGGCAGGGTTCCAAGCACTATACCTGCGATGCCGCCGATATTCAGATCAAGGGCGTCTCCAAATGGGAGCTTGCCACCTATCTGCGTTCCCTGCCTGAACGCGGTGGCGTCGGCACCTATTGCCACACCGAATCGGTTCATTTGGACACGGGCGAGCCGAGAGACTGGAACTGGCGCTGCCGTCGCACAGCCGCGCGCAAGTAAGAACCAGCGGCCCCATGTGTTTCGGGTCTGAAACCGCCGGCTGCCGCAAATCCCTGTATTCCACCTGACGAGATCGCGCCTTCTGGGTGTCCGAATGGACGTCGCACGCGCCTTGCTGTAGGAGACGGTCTCCCGTCTTCATGCGCATGGTGTGTTCTGAATGCTGCCGATTTCCACTTTCCCCATCTACATCATTTCCATTGCCCGGGCGCGCGTGCGGCTTGAGAAGATGCTGGAGGGCGCTGCCGGCCTCGGGCTGGATTTGCGCCCGGTGGAAGGCGTCGACGGCAAGACTGTTCCACCCGCCAAATGGACGGATTTCGACCGGCGCGGTTTCGAGCAACGCAACGGCCGCCATGCGCTCGCCGGTGAATATGGCTGCTATGCCAGCCATATAAAGGCATTGGAGATATTCCTTGCCACCGATGCGCCGGTGGCGGTGATCGTTGAGGACGACGTCGCCTTCACCCCCGAGTTTTTCGAACGGGTCAAGGCAACGGTTGCGGTAATGCCTGAAAATGCAATCGTCAAACTGACCAACCACCGCCGCAGCGGTTTCAAGGGCCGGAAAACCAGCGCGCTTGGCGATACGCTTGGGCGCTGCATCTACGGTCCGCAGGGATCATCCGCCTGCTACATCATCTCGCGGGGCGGGGCGGCGCGTTTTCTCAAAACGGCAAGGGTGATGACGCTGCCTTTCGACCGCGCCCTGGAATGCGGCTGGGGCTACGGCACGGAGGTTTATGTAACCGACAAGGATTTCCTGCCGTTCGGCGACCCGGACACGCTGGTCGGCACCCGGGCCGAATATCGCGGCAGCAAGTTCGCCCGTATTAAACGGATTCCGGCCTATCTCTCCAGCTTCTATGACAATGTTGCGCGGTATGTGTATGCGCATCGCTAGCGCGGCTGTCATGGCTGTTCGCGCGCAGGCTGCATGATCGGGTTTTGCCGCAGAGGCTGAATTGGAAAAGAACGGTGGGGCGAGCGCGGTTACTTCTGCGCCGTGAAACTGCTGGCGGAGATTTCCAAGTCACGACGGCGCTTGGCTATCGGTATCGACAAACTCTTGTAAATTATTGGGAAAATAAATCTGAGGTGGTGAGAGCGCAGGGATTCGAACCCTGGACCTACTGATTAAAAGTTACTGTTGGTGGAAGTGTTTTCAAGGCCCTAGCGATGGGCCTTTGTGGGACTTTTTCTCACATACGTGGAATGCCGCCGAACATCAACAACGCAAAAAATATCCACCGCGAAGGGTGGATATCTCTCTCAACCGACGGATCTTCTGTTGTTGATCCATCGACTGAGTGCTTGGATCAGGAGATCGGAAATCCACATTGCGCTGGCGCCCGTCAAAAATGCCGCGGCGTGCATGGTGGCGACAGGATCTTCAGGAAGCGGCCACCCGATCTTGTAGAAATAGTGCAGTACCGGGGTGGTGAGATATGCGGCGGCCAGCGCGCCACATATCGGGGAGACAAATACTTCCCTCACGGTGAAGCTTTGCCGGGACAACGCGCGAAGAAGGCCGCCGGCGAAACCGGCAATCAACACGCCCAGTTTGATCCCGATCGCATCGAGGAGATCCGTGAAGTTCATTTCAGCTCCAACATCCCTGCCGCTGTCCGTTGCGGTCGTTTCCGATGACCCGTTCCGCACCTGGCCGATCGGCGCCGATCAACGCCACCAGGCCGGATGGCGAAAGATTATTT